>Ga0114938_1000007_pt1 | contig 218088 bp, 229 predicted proteins | sample AshMeaBigSpring_FD_88675 | JGI IMG/M metagenome (GOLD analysis project Ga0114938, IMG submission 88675) | Groundwater microbial communities from Big Spring, Nevada to study Microbial Dark Matter (Phase II) - Ash Meadows Big Spring | ecosystem: Environmental > Aquatic > Deep subsurface >...
CCATATTGCTCTTATCGAGAATATGGAGAAGAAGTTTAAGATACTATCTAAAATAAAGAATCATATCGTACCTAAAACATTACAGTACGGTGTATATTATGCTTATACTATTCCATATTCTGAGCTTTTCAATAAGTATTATCAGAATAAGGTAAAGGATAAGAAAAGAGGAATTGCTCTGGAATCAACAGTTGATGATGAATTCGTTAAGGATTTTAAGAAAGATGCCAATATGAATTCATTCTCAGGTGATATTAAGAAGTCCTTCAAAGAATATCTTGAGGGATATGAAGTATACAATGATGAGCCAGGAATTCCTATAGTTGAAGGAGTAGAGATGTCTACTCTAACAAGCATGATTACTGATGAAAAATTCAGGAAGCGTGTTGATGAAGAATTCAAAAAGGCTGGGAACAAAAAGAAAGCGTCAGTATACTCTGATGGTACTGTTAGTATGGATGAGAAGGTTGATTTTAGCAATATCAAAGATTGTTATGTTAAGCTTATCGACCCAAGAAAAATAATACCAGTAAAGATACTTGACCAAACCATAGGATATTATTATATCCATGAAATTCAAATGGAGACAACAAAATCTCCGTTTACAACAACTATTAAGATGAGTCCAGCAAATAATAACATAAGGGAAGTTGAAAACGTATTCTTATCTAAAATAACTGATAAGATAGTTAAAGCTTTCGATAAAAAGTTCTTGGAAGAGAATGCTAAATTTAAAGAATTAATCCTGAATGCATTGACATACAATGATTTGTATAAAAAGCAGTTGAAGTTCCAGTTTATTCCTATCGACTACATCACAGAATTCAAAGTTAACGAGGATGAAGAAGGTAATGGAACATCTACACTGCTACCTTCACTGTTCTATGCAAAACTATATCTAGCATTGTTAATCTTCAAGATGATTTCAATAATATCATCTTCCAATGACACAAAAGTATACTATGTTAAACAATCTGGTATTGATGCTAATGTAGTTAATAAAATTCAGGACGTTGCTCGTTCCATTAAGGAAAAGCAAGTAAACTTCATGGATTTATTAAACTACAACTCAATGATATCAAAGATTGGACAAGGTAAATCAATATTTATGCCTATAGGTAGGTCAGGGGAAAGAGGTATAGATTTTGATGTTATAGCAGGTCAAGACATACAACTTAATAGTGAGTTGATGGATATGTTGAGAACTGGTTACATCAATGCTACTGGTGTTCCCTCAGTCCTAATGAACTATATAAATGAAGCAGATTATGCCAAAACATTAGTTATGGCAAATGCAAAGTTTGTTGGAAGAGTAGTTAATCAACAGCTAGACTTTAATGATGCCATTACGGACTTATATAAGAAGCTGATTAAGTATTCTACTGATATTCCATCAGACTTGGTTAATGAATTTGAATTCATATTAGCTGCACCTAAGTCATTAAACAACATGAATATGGCTGACCTGATTAATAACTCAGAGCAGACATTGACATTTATGATTAAGGCTTATACAGGTGAAAATGCTGACCAAACCGACAATCTAAACAGATTGAAGGATATACTATACAGAAGATTCGCTAAGGAATTATTGCCAATGATGCCATGGGCTACCGCAGATAAGATATTTGAGGAAGCACAGGTTGAATTACAACAACAGGCTCTTAAGGCAAAGGATGAATCTGAAAAAGGAAATGAAACAGAATAAAAATTATAATAGTCTATACTGAGTAATCTCAGTATAGACTATTATAATTTTTATTTTGCAGGAGCATCAGCGTTTTTAGTTTCTGTCCAGTCAGTGATAGCTAATGCAGCCATCTTATCAACCATTTCAGCAGTATATCCTGAATTGAAGTTGATATAATCTCTAAGAATCTTGTACTTGTCAAGGAGCTTCTTAGCAATTTCGTTGATCTGTGGAGATTCATACTTAACTGCTGTAAACTCGATATCAGTTTGTACAAGACCATGAGTACCAGCTTCATAATTGAAATGGTCTTTCTTAACAGTTTTTGGAATCATGTTTGCAAGTAAGCAAGCATACTCGATTCCTTCAGATCTACCTGTTGGGTCAGTCTGAATGTAGAATGCTTCAGCTATATGATTAGCTTGTGCATATTTGATAGTGGAGTCTATATCCATAGCTCCATGGTAGTGACCGATTCCAGTATATGGGTCGGATATACCACTTATCCACATATCAGTGTACTCTCTCACTGGTGAACCAGCGAATTCATAAAGTTTCATTGTGATGGAGTTTGTTTCATCCTTAGCTACAGTTGCAACATCGAACTGTTTTCCAGCGTATCCACCAGTAATTTGTTCGAAATCAAGTGTAGTATTCTGAATTCCATCAATACCGATAAAACCATACTCTAAAAGATGCTTAAAGTTCTTTGACTGAGTAGGCATTATTGTTTCCATGAATTTAGGCATTCTTGTGAAGAATATTCTTGCATAACCTGTCTTCAATGGATCGTACTGACCTATAGCAGATGCAGTTACGTTAGTTCCGCCTAAGAACAATGAATACGTAGTCATGTCCTTGGTGTTACTCTTAATATTCGATTGCAGAGTTTTTATATCTTCAGCTTTTAATGCAGCCATTTATCTCCCCTCCTTCTTATACTCTCTTATTAATGTCTATTTCGATAATGCCTCTCTTTGAGAGAGTTCTGTAGGTTACAGCTAAGTAGCAGTGTAATATGCTTCTTTCTGTTTCCCATGGATTCATATCGAAGTAAACTGATGCAGTTCTAACTTTTGTTCCCTTGTAGTCACTGAACATTCTGTCTGCTGTTTCTGTGAATCTTTGTCTATCCTCAGGATCAGCGAAGTTGTAAGTCAATGAACCAACAAGTGTTTCAAGCTTTCTCTTCATTTCAAGGAGAACATGCATGTTGTTTTCCTCTGAAAGGTCAGACCAGATAAGCTGTGATGTTCCCTGAGTACCTCTTACGTAAGTTCCTTCTGATACACACTCAAAGTAGTTAACTTTAAGCTCGTACAGTTTTTCCTTAACTTCAACGTCATCAGCGTCAATCATTGGCTTTAAGCTGTTCTTAACCATTCCAGTTAAGCTAGCAACTCTTTCTCCAACAAATGGTATATGGTTTCCAGACACTCTAAAGTGAACTGGTAACTGTAATGCATAATAGTATGTTGTTGTCATTGGAATATTTTTACCGCTGAATGGATCTCTTATCATGTAGTGTTGGCAATCCTTTGAGAATGCTCTGTCGCCAAGTCCAGACATATTTTCAGCCCAAGCAATAGCGTCAGTAGTAGTATTAAGGATACCACCGTCGATGAATCCATAAGCGTCATATCTCTTAAGAAGTAAACCTATTAAGGCTCTCTTAACAGTATCTTCATAGTTAGCATCAAGGATTAATTCAGCAGGAGTTCTTCTCTTACTAAGAATAGCTCTGTCAAATTCTCCATTAAATGCTTTTACATAAGCAGCGTTTATAGCAGTTTCTCTTGCTTCAGGAGTTGCAGTTCCTACTGCAAAAGATCCGTCAGTACCACCTGACAGAGGAACACCTTCAACTCTATCTAATGAAACAGCACCAGTCTCAGTGTTCTTGAATACTATCTTAGGATTTGCTACTCCTAATTTATTCTTTCCAGTGATTGGGTCAAATGTTTCAATAGTAATAGTTGTTGTTGGGTCTACTGTCTTGTACATTTCGAATATTTTTCCTAATGCTTCTTGGTTTACATACATTCCAAGCTTTGTGCTACCGCTGTCAACATCATTAACAAGATCTTCTAAGAAAAGAGTCTTGTTTGCTTCTACAGCATCTGCGAATAATGTTCCTGAGAACAATTCTTTTCTCTTGATTCCACCTTCACTTGTAAGAACTTCTAAGATGTAGTTCTTGTAGGCGTTATCTTTGTCTTCTTGTGGAGCAGCACCCATTCTGATTCTAAATACATCACCATAAACTCCTCTTCCTAAGGAGTAAACTCCGAATAGAGGGAAGGTTACATATCCGTCAACATCTGGATCTTCTTCTGTCATTAAGTCTGTTAATGCAGCAAACTCATCTTTGCTAAGAAGACCATTGTGGAATAAAGCTTTATGCTTAATATTAAGCTTTTTGTTGGCAGCATCAGTTGAATCTACCTTTACTTGTGCAAGAACTACCACGTTGGAATAAGCAGCATCGTCTGGCATAACTCTCATACACCAGCATTTTGCCTGTCCAGATGATAAAGCCGCATAAGGCATATAACCAGGCTGACCGTAAAGCTTATAATTTGGATTGCCATACTCTTCTGTATAGCCAGTTGTTGTGTCAAATGGAAGTATAACACCGTCTCGTCCCTTACCAGAAGTAAATACGTTGATAAATCTCAACCCTTCGGCAGGAGCAGAAACAGCTTCCATAAACTCGGTATTATCATTTATATAGGTCTCCACATGTGGATGCAGATACCCAGGAATTATTTGTCCTGTTCTAGGCATTTTACTCGACCTCCTCGATTAATATATTTTATTAAAATGTTCTTCTAAAGACTCTTACATCTTTATTATTTTTTCAATAGGTGACTCAGTTTCTTGCTTGTTGTACTTATTTATGTTCAGAGCTGAGGTAATCATTGAATCCATGTCCTCAAAAGTGAGTGCTGCAAATGTCGAGTTTCTCGCACAAATCTCACGAATGTTGGCAGTTTTATAAGCATACTCTGATGTGCTTGGGTCTTTACCTATTACCTTTGCAAATGTTTGTTCAGGTTTCTTCTTATCACGGTATATTTCTGAGATAACTACCTCCAAGACGGTGGCGGTAACCCCTAGCTTAACACCATTAAGGCTAAGATTTTTTTGCCATATTTGTAACACCTGACCATATGGAATGGTTTTAGGAATCTTACCTCTACACAGTATGTCTAAGAAAAGTTCAACATTACTTGCATCCTGTGGGATAATATTCTTCATTATTTTTGCTCCCTTATAGAACTTGGCTATATAGTAGGATTCTACCTCACCGTTGTCACCCTCTACTAATTGTAACTCTTTCTTTTCAATTTCTGAAGGATAAATATAAACAAGTGTTGGAAGATTGAATGTTTCCAGTTTCATTGGAGCACCCTTGTCAGTATATACTCTAGTATTAAATAGTCCGAACACTCTTAGTGATGAACCGTAATTCTCAGCTAATTGACTTTCGAAATAAAAAGCTGGTATATACATTTCTAGATAATGCCCATTGAAAACTATATTCTCTCCATCATCCACCAGAAAATCCTTTAACATTTATCTCACCTTCCTTTCTTCATTATTAAAAAAGGGCATAAAAATAGAGTAAAAGTAGAAAACTACTTTTACTCTATTGTTTTTTATATTTAATAATAAAGGTCCAAAACTCTTTGGATATTTTGTAAAAACTCCTCTTTTTCTTCAGGAGTAGTGAATCTATCTGCAAACAATGTCTTCACGTACACCATAAATTGAGATAAGAATACTCCATCACTTACCCTGTCAGCAACATCTTTCTTGTAAGCAAAGTATCTTATTACGATGAATAAGAATAGATTTGGATACTTATGATATTTCTCAGGTAAGAATTTGATTTCAAGGTCATTGAAAGCAGTAAGGTCACTCTTAAGACCTAATCGTGCAATAGCCTTCATGTAATTCTTGTAAAGAGCTACAGACCTATCGTTATCTTTATAGTCTCTAAGTACATTACCAGGTCTTGAAACCTTGTGGATCTCATATATCCTGGTTAAATTCCATGCATCGTCAAAGCTATCAAGCATTCTTTGAGCTCTTTTAGCTCTAACAGCATCTCCAGCATTTTCTAAATTGCTAAGAAGTTTAGCTCTGATGCATTTTGATAAGTCGCCGAATTGAGCAACTACATCCTTAAGTTCCTCATCATGAGCCTTTAAGTCTTCTTCTAATTTAAGAACAGCTTCATCAATTTGATTGACAGCTTGTTCACTTTCTTTTAAGTATACAAGGAAGTCTCTTTTGAACTCAAATGCTTTGAAAGCATCTTCTATTTCAACGGCAACATCAACTTCCTTACCATTAATAGTAAAGAGTTCTTTAAGTCCTTCCTCAGTTATTGCCTTAAGGTCCTCAATACTAATGTCTACTAACTTAGCTTGAACTGCTTCAAGGTCAGCAACATCACCCAGAACCTTTAATTGTTCTTTAACAATATTACCTCTCATGTCCTTCATATCTTGTAATTGCCCCTGAAGGTTAAGCAGGCTTATGGCTTTATCCATTCCAATTTGCTCATCAGCAACTATATCAGTTTCAGGAGCAACAGTGGTTCCCACCTCTTCATCTTGATTAAGTCTAATTACTTTTGATTCTTCCATTATGGATTACCTCCCCATCTTATAATTAATTTAATGTAGTTAATATGGTAATTTTTTACTACATAATCTTTTTCATAAGCTTTAGACGAACGTCGGTTTGAATCTCATCTAATACGTCATTGTAACTATCTACAATTAATTCTAGGTACTTAGTAACAAAGTTACCAGTAAGATTACCCGTATTAATCATTTGACGTAAGAATGTAGCTTCATATAACTCATCGTCAGCAGCATACTTTAAAAAGTCAAGCGGTTCTATATAAAGGTTCATTATATATTTTATTGCACTAGGCATATTAGATAATAGCAGTATGTCATCCTTATTCTTGATCTGTTTCTTTAATGATATAGATGTAACATCCTTCTTCTTTGCCAGCTTCTCGAACTGTTCAACAAGACCTTTTTTATTTTTAATAATAAATTTGTAGATAAATCTGCTGATATTCTTCTTATATCGCAGAATCATGAAATTGTAAAGGGCTTCTCCCAATGATACAACCTCATCGACATCATCCTCATCATAATTAATAGATAAGTCAAATTTCTCATCTATCTCAGTGATGATAAATATGAAGAATCTAAGAAGACTGTTATTTATCTCCTTAATAGCATCTTCGTCATCTTCGTACTCTTTTTTTAATAGGTCACATTTTTCTGTAACCGTGTTGATATAATTTATGTTAGTAGATAGTGGGTCGCTTATCTGTTCTCTGATGTTCTCCTTTATAAGCTCAAATGGTAAATCCGCCAGTAAGCTTTCCACTTCTAAGTTGTTACTTAATTCAAATGCTTCGTTATCAAAAACCATTTTTATCTCACCCTCCTAAGGTTTAATATTCATTCTTTTAAAAAGTTGTTAATAAGAAAATAAAAAAATATATAGGAGGACATCCCTCCTATATATTTGTTAACTATTAAGTTCGTCGAATAAGCCCAGAGGCATGTCTCCTTCGCCTCCGAAATCATCATAGTCCTCTGCTACGTTGACACTATTTAACATCCTGTCAACATGTTGCATCTCTTTTCGTGCCCTTTGAATTTCTTCAACTAACTTCTGATTATAATCATCCATTCCTTTAACACTAAAATCAGCAAAAGCTTGTTGAACGTCTTCAGGCATTTCTTGCATAGTCTCCTCATATGTGAGACCTCTGTTTCGTTTATCTTCATCAGGTATTTCTCCTCTTACAAATCCAAACCTGTGTAAGTTATTACCATGATAGAATACATAAAGAGCAATCAAATATGACATAATACAGTCATCATGGAATCCTGCACCAGCTTCTATTCTACCCCTCTTAGTTCTTACAAGACTCATTAGGTCACTAATTACATTAGCACCGATAAATCTATCTTTAAAGTCCTTAACATGGGCATCAAGTAACTGGAACATAACCTCTCTTGATTTACCTTGTGTATAAACACCATATAATTTTCTTCTTGCAGCTTGAATCTTTAAGAATCCCTGAGCATCAAGTTTGTCATCAATATTAGCTCCAACAAAGTCTTTTGAGTTGTCGAAGTATAATTGACCATGTATATCTGTTTCTCTAAGTGCATCAAGTATTGATTCACCGTTGGCATTTCTTTCTATACAGAGTATACCTCTTGGGATATGTTTTCTAATAAGGATATATAAGAACTTAGTGAATGTTGTCACACCAATGTATGGAGACTTAAACTCTGCAACTGTCTTGAGAGTGTATGGGTCTATTACAGTAACAGCGGAATTATCTTGACCATATCCATTAGAAACGTCGACACCTATAATATATACTCTATCTTTTCTAATTTGCTCATAAATATCAAGCTTAAATAGCTTGTTAATAAATAATTCTTCCTTAACCACACCCTTCAATTCCTCAATAGCAGCTAATTCTTCTGGTTCAAATGGAGACTCTGAAGAACCTCTCATTCTCTTTAAGAAGATTTCTCTTTGAATCTTAGCTGGGTTGTTAAGTACAGATTGACATGTCTTCTTGAACCATTCTTCATCTTTTCCTAATTGTTGATACTGATATTCGATATAGATAATACCATTACCAGAGTTATTGGAGATATATTCATCTATATCGTTAACGTCCCAATCATAGAATTGCTCAGTCCATTTACATGTCTTTTCAATAATAAGTAATGCATCCTGACCTGGTTGTGTATCCAAGTCACCAGGTGTTGATGTGAATATACGGCAATAAGCCGCATTATTTCTCTTTGCATTTGAAGAAGCAGTATTATAAGCAGGACCTGCCGCTTCAACGATTGTCTTAATATGAGGTGTAAACTCAACCTCATCAAAGTATTGAATAGGTTGTGTACAACCTCTACCTATATTTTCAGCAGATTCAACTGAACGTGCTGATGGTTTTGCAACTATTTTATTTCCATTGTTGGCATTGGTTAATGATTTAACATTATCAGCACCTTCAACTATCTTACCTTCATCTGTGATAGCAATCTTAAATTGTAGATATTTTGGTAATAAATCTCTTTGATCTTTTAATCTTGCTAAGTTATTATCAGCATCTTCCTGCTTCTTATTAATAAACATGAACTCTGAGTTCGTTGTGCCAAATAAGAAAGTCCAGTCAAGTATTGCTAATGTTGATTGTGTTTTACCTATCTGTCGTGGTATAACCAAGTAGTGGTCTAAACCATGCAAATAACACCATGTAGCAGCCAAATTGGCTCTATTAAGTTGGTAGGGGATACCCGTACCACCTTGCTCAGGTATTCTTGCTATTTCCCTCAAGAAATACCATGGATTTATTATACACTCATTTATTATTCTCATTATCTGCTCTTCGGTTAAAAAAGGGGAGTATGGATCTACTCCCCTTAATCCCGTATCATAAAGCTTTAAAAAGAACATGTGGTCCTTAACCCCAAGAGTTTTTAAATCCTTGGCTGTTTGAAGGAAAGATATATTCTTGGTTTGAACGTCATAAATAAACTTCCTTGCCAAAGAAATCACCCCTTCAACGGTTAAATTAATTAACCTTCATATCCCTTAGGATACTTTATAAATACACCATACTGTTTGTCTTTAATCTCAATATTGAGAACTTGTTGTCTCAACTTCTCAAGTTGTGTCTTGAGAGATGTCAATGTCTGTTTTGACTGGGCAACCTTTTCAGTCTTACCCTTTTCAATATATTCAAGAGCTGCATTGACAAGGTCTAATTTGTCATATATAAGGTCTAGAACATATATCTTGTCATCATTGTTTTCAATCTTCTCAACTTGTATTGAAAGGAAATCTATATCACTTTGAGGAACCTTCTTCATTTTTCCGATATTATCGAAGATATCCAGAATAGATTCTCTCATCACGGTTTGACAGCCCGAAATTAGGTACTGTTCCGCAACAGCAATCTTGTAATTATCTTCCTCAGCCCCGAAGAAAGCATTCTTTATATCAGTGAATATACTCCTGACAAATATACTAGGGTTCTTTAGTATTTCAGTCTGTATAGACTGTCTTAACTTCTTCTTTCTGAACTCAAGTTCAGTTATATTGTCAATTGACCAATTTACGATAGACTTAATATCTCCATCTATTTCATGGTCTGCTCTTTCAACAAGTCTATTTCCTTGGGATGATACTAACTTGGTAATAAAGTTGTTAAGCTCATCACCATATCCCATTTTAACAACGAACTTGTCAGCAACCACTTCAGTATTTACACTATTGATGCGGTGGAAGTTTTTGCTGGTGCAAGCTTCAATTACTGCAATACCAAATAGCTTCCTTATTTTATCATATCTAATAAGGTGCTTAACTGTAAAGTCAAGATTCATAATTTGGTATCTCATTACCTTATTAACCCTATGAGGGATACTATTTGAATGTACCACATGTCCTATCTCATGTAATAGAACAGCAGTTATTTCTGATGGGTTAGCATTAAGACGATTATCGTATAATAGAAGTGAATCTATTTCTAAATGCCACTCTGTATTCTTCTGCCAGATTTCTGACAGTGTTTCTGTATTTGATTTCTTATTAAGTATAGCCTCAACTATAGCATCTATTGTGCTCTTTTGAGGATAGATATTCATTCCAAAGAATTGATTTGTGTCATTATTGATGATGGTGATGTTAAAATTAACATCAAACATCCTCTTCAAAACTCTCTGGATAGCAGCTATAGAATTATGGACATCTTGCCCTGTTTTGATATTTCTAAAGCAACTTTCAATCAGTAATAAGTCTTGGGACTTTTTATTTAATTCCATCTTCTTCACCCTTTCTAAAAAAATAATAAAACGACAACTCTCATTAAATAAGAGTTGTCGTTTTCATTTTTAATTTACACCTTGCCGCCTTAAGCAGCTATTATACAGTTTTTCTTCCGAAGTCGTTGTTCGTTAATTTGAACTCGCCTTGTACTGGAAGAACTTCTGTAGTCAAGTATCTTGAAGTACCCATTACGTTTGGTGTTAATGGTGTGAATGGGTTTCTGTAGATATTTTCAATGTTCAAGCTGTACTTGTAGTGCTTGAATGTTATTACTTCTTTGCTTAATGGGTAAGCGATAACTCTTATTCCTTTTTCCTTTGGAACCTTTAATGAGCTAACTACGTGAACACGGTTCTTGTTAGTTGTCATAACACCGAACCTGTAGTCAAGCTGGATTCCACCGATCTTAGTATCTTCGTCAATTACCCACTTAACATCATCCTGAATGAGAGTAATGTTATTTGGATGACCATAAGCTACGAACATAATGTCTGTAGTCTTAAGCTTGGTCTTTAACTCATCAATCATTCTGTTGAGGTAGTATTTCATTTCCTGCATCCATTGTGAAGTTGTTACAAACACATTTGCAGGTGGTGTGCAGCTAAATTCGAATGTTTCAACGAATCCATCGCTGTATCCGAATGGAAGGTCTTTCTTTCCTTTCCATTTTGTTAAGCTGTCATCAAGGAAGCTCATGATTGAGCTGTCTTCGAACTGAGTTAATACTGTACTCATGTCAGAAATAACTTCAGTTGTGATGTCCAGATCAAATAATGCCTTGTAGTCCTTAATCTTTTCGATAGTTAAACCAGTGTTGATTCTCTGACCATCAGGAATCTTCCACTCCTTAACTTCTCTTTCTCTATCAAGTTCTACTGTTTCCAAGTTATTTTCATTGGACAGATGTCCTCCGAATCTTACTTTCTTTATTTTTCCACCAGTTGAAGCAACTGATACTGATCCAGTGTAGAAGTCTACCTGTCCAGTGATTATGTCCTCAACCTTTGCAGCTTCTGCTCCTTCAGTCTTAATTCTGTATGTGAAGGAATTGTTAGCTCCCATATCAGGCTGGATGTTAAGACCATCAATAGTCTTTAATTCAACTCCGCCGCCTGCTTTTGGTACTTCGATTTGAACTGCTTCTACGCAGAAATCATATGCTAAGCTGTCTCTTGTTTCAAGAGATCCGCCTGAAAGCTGAAGTATTGTAAGGTCTTGTATTGGAAGAGCTGTGCCGTCTCCAGTTGGATACCAGGCATTGCTTACTACCTTACCTTTTGTTTTGTCAACTACTTTCTTGTAGTCGTCATTGTAGAATATTTCTGGAATGTAGTATTTAGTTCCAGTTTTATCCTTTAAGAATTTTCTTTCAAAAGCCATTTTAACGATTGGCTTAGTTGGAACCTCAGTCATTACTATGTCCTTTGAATGGCACTCAAGATAATTCTTCTTGAGGATTGGCAGAGACACACCTACTATTGGTGCAAGCTGAGCTACAGAAGATTCTCTAACGATTTCTGTGGAAGAGTTTTCAAAAAGCTGCTCTAATTTGCTCGGTATCATTGCATAGTATGGATCATCAAAACTTTCAGTGAGTACGTCGCCTATAAGCCTCTCTTTATAATCTTCCTTCAGAGCATCAACCTTCAGAATCTTAACTATATCATCTACAGCGTCAACGGAGTATGCTCCTCTGAATCCTTCTAGAAGGCTTTTAATACCATTCTTGAAGTCGACATTTTTGTCTGTAACGAAAGAACCAACAACTCTAGTAGGTTGCTGTTCATCTAAGTATTCATACATGATTATACACTTCCCTTCAATTAGTTTTTTTATATATTTGTTTTGTTAATTAGAGATGAAAACACTTATTTTTTTTAGCATTTCAACATTAATCTTGAACGCCTCCAAAAAATAATTATATTGGTAGAGATTATTCACGTACTTATTATTGGAAAAAGCACATGTAATGAACTCAAATAATTGTTTTTGGAGTGTTGACAAGTTTGAGATAACTTGTGTTATTATCTTATTAACAAAAATGTCCGTTTTATCAATGTTTGTTAATTTTGATATAGAATTCTTCGTTAAATAGTATAATGATACGAAATCTTCCAAAATCAATCGGTTTTTATCAGTATCATTCGCATCTGATCCATCATCTGCATCAGTTTCAGTACCGTCACTGCCGTCAGCAGTATCATCGGAACCGTAATTAACACTATCATCAGTTTCGTCACCTGCACCGTCGGTGTAATCAGTTGATCCATCACCTTCGTCACCAGTGTCTTCACTGTCATTTGTTTCATCACCCCCATCACCCTCTTCGTCAGTATAGTCAGTGGTTTCACCTTCACCTTCTTCAGGGTCGGTTTCGTCTTGGGTTGCCTGGTTGTCGTCTGAATTCTCAGTAGGTTCAACTTCTTCTTCTTCGGATGTGTAATCAGTTACTTCTTGGTCATCTAGGTTATCATTAGTTTCCTGGGTTTCACCCTCATTACCAGTATCTTGATTTTCAACATCTTCATCTTCATCTCGTTGAGCTTCTACATCGTCAGTATAATCTTTTTTATCTACACCTGAATCAACCTTAATAACTTTTTTCCTTTTAGTAGGTTTTGACCCAGGGGTTTTAGCTTCAAGGAGGATATTCAAAAAGTCCATATTATTACACCTCCTAATCCAATCTGTACTTAATTCTTGTAATGTCATCCTCTAATCTGTTTTTGATTCTCATAAGCTCATATTTTTCTTTTCTCTTTTGGTCACCTTTAGCATCCTCAATCTTTTCACTAACGATTACCAATTCATTTTCAAGCTCATGAAGGATTTCTTTTCTTACTTTGTCATCTGCTTTTTTGTCCATAGCAACACTAACAAGGAATCCAATAGCAGCTAATGCAGGATGTACGGCAAATGCAGCACCAAGACCTATCGCATTTCTTATTATCTTAAATAACTTATAGCGATATTTCCCTTCGATTATTCTGCGTCTTCTTTCATCCTTATCAACTTTCTTGATACTATCTATCGTGCTATTAACAAGATTATCTACATGTTCAGGTATCTTCTTAGCGACTGTTGTTACATGCTTAGCATCATCACCAGCCTTCTTAATACCATGTACAGTTTTTCTGGAGATTTCCTCTCCTTTTAAGGCAGCCTTTCGAGCAATCTTACCTACTATTCCTTCAGTAACTACTCTATCATATTGATAAGCTATTCTTATCATGTTATTAAAGTTTTCCATCTGGGCTTCTGTCATCTCACTGTCATCTTCGAAATCATCAAGGAATGCTTCTAAAAATTCAATTGAGAAGTTTAATGCAAGTTCATCCACTTCTGGATCTTCTTCGTCAATATCATCTTCGCAACAATCTACTTCACCCATTTCTTCGAGTTCCTGCCCAAGATTTCCTTCTTTAACAGCCTTAGTAGTTTTCTTAGAAGGCTTATAACCATCTAATTGTGCCTTAGCTTCCTTGAGAGATTTAAGATATTCTTCAAGCATACCCTTTTTATCACTCGGTGCTGAGGCTATTCCTTCTTCGACTCTTTTGATTTCTCTATCAATTGCAGCATTGTATGACTTAATATATTTCTTATTAATTCCATCACTTAATAGCTTTGAAACTAATAATAATGGTAAAGAAACTATAAGCGTAACAGCAACACCAGTTAATACCACAGTAATCCCTAATACAAGGGCTGTGTTCTTTACTAATGTCGGAACAAAGTTAATTGCTGCTGTTCCAGCTTTCCATGCTTTGATTTCATCAACCAATCTTTCATACTCATTGATTACTTCTGGTTGATGATTAATATTTTGGATAACTTTATCCAAGCTATTAGTTATGGTAGACTCCATAAGAGTGGATTTAGGTAAAAAGTTTATATGCATATTGTAAATAAGATTCTCTCTGACATATTTAAGATTATCTTTTTTACTAAGCTCTGCATTGATAAACTCGGCACACTCATTAAGCCTATCTAAATGAACAGGATTATTATACCCGTTTGTACGACACTTACTTATATACTTATCTAAACCTTCTTTTTGTACCCTCAATTGGGCTGCTGACAAATCGTTAGTTCTCAACACAGCCATAATGAAGTCGGCACCAGAGCGAGGCTCGGAATAAATATATTGAGCATTTTCCAGTATTACATCACTGGACTGATGTCTTACGAAATCAAGATATCTAATGGAATTCTCTAAGGTATAATTGTCTCTTAAAATCTCAAATTGTTTTTGAATGGGAGATTTTTTACCATCAAGAACCCTCTTTGTATTAATATTCATCTTATCACTCCCTTTCCAAATAATATTAAATATTTGTTTAACTAGAAAAAAATAAAGACACTCTTTATAATTTCGTTTATCAACAATAAAATAATAATTTTGAGGCAAAGGAGTGAGAATCATGATAAAGCAAGAAGTTGCTGCTTATCTTATTATGGAAGCTACTACGGAACCCATGAAGCCGCAGAATCTTCAAATATATGATAAGAACGGCTTATTTTATTTAAGATTTTTAACAACTCTCCAAGAGTTTAATGTTAGAAATAGAAATGGAAGAATATATTCTGGCAATCCTATGATAGAGTCACTAAGAGCACCTCATGTTACCGAGCTTGTCACCAATAAGACATGGTTGGGTGAAGCAGGACATCCGATGACGGATGATGTTAAGAGAATTCTTACAATTGATCCTAAGCTCACATCACATAGAATTAACTGGTGGAATGCCCAGGGTAACTTCTTAAAGGGTGAAGTTGAAACCCTTGATGACGGTGCTCATGGTACTCAAATGACCAAAAATATTCTCCAAGGTATGGAACCAGCCTTCAGCTTAAGAGCATTAGCTCAATTAATTAAGCAAGGTGATGGTACTCAATTAATGAATTCAAGAGCACATATAGTAACTTACGACTGGGTAATTCTTCCTAGCCATAAGACTGCATACAGAGACCAGTCCAAGCCTATTGAAAAAGTTATTAGAAATATCGAGCTTGCTGGTAACTCAGTTCAGGAATGTGCATTAATGCCTGTACAAGAATCTCAGATTGTTGACTTCATTAAGATGGAGTCTAAGAATGTTAGACTTGTATCCAATGTATGTGAGGTAGCAATGGAGTCTATGACATTGTCAAAGGATCTCAAGAATGTTATCCTCAGAGAAGGTGGATTAACCTATGTGGTTAAAGTCGAAGACAAGATAAAGAGAGATGTATCAAGATTTATGTCAAAGTTATAAAGGGAAAAAAATAAGGACTAGGGGTTATCCCCTAGTCCTTATTATTTAACTTCTAGCTTCTTTTCTTTCATAAGCTTCTTAACTACCTTTTTAAGTTTAGCTTTACTATTACTTATTTTAATCAGCTTTCTAACTGATTTATCAAATAATTTAACACTCTCATTGAGGTGTAATTTACATTTACCTTCTCCTTTCTCTTTAAAGTCTTCTCTTAAAATATTGTGTATTTTATCTATCTCTTTCTTTACAATCTTCTTTTTATTAACACCCCAGTTACGCTCTATCATTCCAAGACCGTTTTGCTTTAAGTTACTATACTTATCAGCATCCGATAATATTTTACCTAATAGACTTTTCTCAGTTGTAACAGTTCTTGGGTGTTCATATATTGCAGTACATATTACCTTAATATCATCTTGACTTAAGTGTTTGCATATGCTCATAGTCTTCAGTTCTTTAGAAGCTATAACTGCTGAATGCCAGTTATGATTTGCAGCTTCAATCTCTCTACCAATATCATGGTATGCACAAGCAATGAATACTAATTCTATATTAGGATATTCACTCATTAGTGCTATATTACACCCTGCTTTTATGGTATCTTTTATATGTTTAAATCCGTGTTTATCACTGAATTTACTATATCTCTTGTATAATACTTCATTTACATAATCCCAAACTTCTTTACTAATGTAATCTTTGAATCTTTTATACTTTTTCATTCTTGTCATCTTCTTTCTATATAAATTATTTTTGATTTCTTTACATATATATAATATGTAATTATAAAAAGGGGTGATTTTAATGAATCCGAGCAAGTTATTAACAAAGATAAAGATGGACTTAGGAATATATGGTATGGCTCTCCCTTTTAAAGATGGGGATAAATCCCTATATGATGTCTTTACTATAAAGAGCATTCCAACATTCAGTATCTACTGTCCTTATGTAATGAAATTAAATCTGAACTTGAACGAATTAACATGTTTAAAATCAGATTATAGTGAATCTATTTATGAACTACCAGATGTATTTGGCGATAAGGAAATTCTATATGTTAGAAAGGTATCACCACGAAATAGATTTGCTGGTAGTGGTAATGTGAGTAGTATATTTGACGACTCACTTGATGTGTATAATCAGCTTATGATGACTCAGGCTAACGCTAATTTAGTATCTCTTGCAACTCCAGCATTGACATTTAAGTTTATGGAGCCAAGAAACTTGCATATATACAATATGTCATCTGTTTATGGCGAGATAGACATAGAGTTAGCATTTGAGCACGCTGATAATATGCTTACAATTCCAAAGACTGCGGCTGAAAGTTTCTATGAATTGGCTATATTGGATATAAAAATGTTCCTATATAACAACTTGAAACTTGTATCTGATATACAAACCGCATACGGAACTATATCATTAAAAATTGATGAATGGTCTAGTGCCGAAAATGATAGAAGGGACCTTCTCGAAAGATGGAAGGACTTATACCATTTAGACACAGAGCAATTCTTTATCATCTAACACAAAAAAATATTCCAGTAATACTAAATGTATTACTGGATATTTTCTTTTTGTGTGGTGTGGGTTTCATTCAAAGAATTGTTACCCACTTAATAAAAAGTTACTAATCATGATTTTCCTCTTGAGGAACATAGTCAAGTTCTAGTAACTTAACACATTTTTGCTTAAATATCTTCTGACGAGATTTATACATTTCATATACTCGTTTGAAACCCTTATCAACAAGTTCAATGTGGAATGTATATTCATCAGGACCATACTCCCTCAAACGACCTGCTGTTTGATTAGCAGTAATTGGGGAAGTATAAGGTTCTGTCATCACATTAAATCTCAATCCAGGAATATCAATTCCTGTACCTAATGACTTAGGTGTTGATGATATAATATCACTCGTTAAAGATTTCATCTTTACTTCTTCTGATACAGTTGAGTTATATATACCAATTGTCTTATCAGTATAATTTTCACCCAAATATTTATAAATAACTTCAGTTGCTTCTATCTTTGAGAATAGAAGCAATGTTTTACCGTCTTTTTTCTTGAAGTAATCTAATACAAATTTTATCACATCATAGAATATTGGTTGGTTTAATTCATAGTCTATATACTTATTTCTATCAAACCCATGAGGTCCTTTAATACTAGCCTGTATTGCTAGACTTGGTTTAGAATTAAACATAACCGCCACATACACTATGTGTTTTCTTTTCTCTTGTCGAGTTTCAAGTCCGAACCTTGCTATATTCTTAAAGCAAAGATTAAATAACTTATTCTCTTTATAATTTGACCTTTCAAAGTTAGCTGTCAGATAGATTGTCTTCTTAGTGTTGGTGTGAAGGTCAACACTCAATGTATTTTCAAAATACTTGTGAGCTTCATCTATAACCTTAGCACCTATCTTTATCTTATTAAAGAATTCACCTAAAGCATCCCATCCGTGTTTCTTAGCATAACTCTGAAGTGTACCATGATTAACAAAGAACATCTTATACTTTAAATCTGAATCTTTTAACTTCATTATTCTTTCTATAGTTGAACTTCCGTCGACATTACATAGGAATTTTTCGTCCAAGTCTGTCATCTTTAATACAGATAACATCCACTGTTTCTTTAATTCATCTATATGTGTTATTATCAGTGACCTAACCTTCATAAAGGTTAACGCTGCAATAACACAATATGTTTTTCCATCACCAGTCTGTAATTCTAATGCTTGTTGAGAATACTTCTTAGTATATGAAAAATCCCCCTCACCTAGTAGGTAAGAGATTGCTTTCTTCTGCACATCATCTCTAGGCTCAACTTTTAGTCTAAATGATGCTACTTCATAAGGGTCTGGTTTATAATCAACCTCGATGTTTCGTCTAAAAGCTCTTTCGAGGTAACTTAAATCCAAACCCCTCGGTACTAATAATTGTTTTTTATCTTCATCGTAATGAAATCCTATGGGGTCATAGCGATAACAAGTATCGTTCCATACGGATAACATTTTTTCTAGATGCTCGTTATCACCCAATGTATAATCAGGTATAACGATAGACGTATGTTTTACCTTTATTATACTCACTCTTGGTAATCCTCCAATCTTCCTTTTAAGTCTTTACTATAATAGGCTTCTACAGGTTTCCTCAGTAACTCAAGTAGGTTATGTCCTGATTCAGGGTCTTTAGCTTCAACCTTCATTAAAATCCTAGTTAATGCAGGATTTTCATGTTGGTAACAATCAATTTTGGTTATATTGAATTTGACATCCCTCAATTGCATAACTAATTCAAACCCTAATCCAAATCCAAAAGCATTTGGTTGCATAAATACAGCCATGTTTTCTCCAGCCATCCTAATTGTACTAAGTTCTTCTAAATACTTTATATGGCTTTCATATCTCTCTGTCATTGCTCGAAGCCCTTCAGCGTGCTCATCTTTTAGTTTCTGAATATCTAATTCAGAATATTTAGGTCTACATAAATTATACTCCTCTGGAGTCATATTGCTCATATTTTCATTTTCCATGTTCTTCACCTCCGTTATTATAATATATATCTATATAATAAGTTTCTTGCATTTGCAAGTACCGTCTTTAAAACTCTCACAAGGTATAACGATACCATTTGACATTACAACAATCTTCTCAACACCAGCGGTACACTCATGTTGGAAAGGTAAACCAAATATTACATTGTCATATGATTTCAATTTCTTGTGTAGAGCAATCAATTGTTTATCAGTTGGTACAAGGTCTGTATGTTCCAAACATCTTCCTTGTTCAACTAACTTAAGAATCTTTATCTTTGGTAATTCCAGTACAGATGACAGATATGCCACCAAGTCTGGTATTTCAGCTATATTAGCTGTTGTTGCAACTATATGGATTGTTGGATCAATACAAATGCTTGTATATCTCCCCAATAAGTGCATAGGATAATATTTTGTTTGAGTAATATAGTGGTTAGCGGTATTGTCAAGACTATATATGCTAATACAAATTTCATCAATCTTTTGAAATCCTGTATAAAATTGTGTTGTATATAACCTAACCTTAGCCCCATAACTTTTTATAATCTTAATGATATCATCTAAATCTTCTCTTAGGCAAGGTTCTCCCCCACTTATATTAACCCATTTAGGTTTATATGTTTCCATTATAAAAATGATTGTATCCATATCTAAATTGTGCTCTTCACCTTCATTTGCCCTAGTAGAACAATGAAGACATTTACGAACACATTGGTTAGTTAACTCTAGAACTACTTCTTCCATTATAATCCCATCTTCCCCTTATTCTTATATAAAAGTTTCTTATGTAATAAAAATATAAAAAAATAAAGACTAGAAGACTAAGGGAGTCTTCTAGTCGCCGTTCATATAAGGATAACTACAATTTTGTGTCACCATCACCCTTATTATCAACTTGTTCTTCTTGTATATTTTCATCAGTCTCAACAATAATATCATGACATAATTCTACACTTTCGTCACAAATATATACTCCTGGACCAGCTATTAACCTTTTAATAGCAGATTGACTCTTACCGCAAAAAGAGCAGTGAAGTTCTTTGTTCTTAAAAGGCATAGTCAATTTATCATATTTCTTCGCTTTCTCCATAATAAGATATAAAGCATCTACATTTGGATCTTTTTGTTGAGTATCTTTACCCCAAAGCATTTATACCATCCCTTCCTTTTTAAAAAATCATAAAATAATGGACTGGCGTTAACCAGTCCATTATTATTATACAGTATGTGTACCTTCTACACCTCTAGCTTCTCTTTTCTGAGTTCTGCTTCTAAGAGCAGTAAGAGCAGCTACAATGTGGTCTAGTGCTTCTTGATTTTCAGCACATTTGTAAGGGCTGTTTTGGAACCCTTGTAATCTTGTGTAGACCATAACAAGTAAGTCCTCATTGGAAACACCGTTAACACCGCATTCCTTAATAGGTCCTTCTTGGAAATCTACCTTTGTAACAACTTCTCCTGTTTCCACCATTCTTTACTTCGAAGTGGTGTGGAGCGTTGAATTTAAAATCAGCTTCATATTCAACCTTTGTATACTTTTGTGTAAACAAAGGATCGTTTATAGTTACTCTGTTTTCCATGTGAATCACCTCATAAATATTATTTAATATTAAGTTTATTTAGTGATTTTCTATATGGAAGATTTTGCTAATGTCTGATAATGAATGCTATCATTGATATAATCCATGTAACAAACACTATTTTTATAGCACGAGTTATCTTACCTATATGGTGATAATACACGCTAATAATTAATACGATGATACAAAATAGTGCAAATATGAAATCATCTTTTGGCATCTTCTTTCACTTCCTACTTCCCAAATTCTTTCTTGTATTGGTACTCTTTGTCTAATCTAACCTCGATTGAATATGGGTTGAGTTTTATTTTCTTTTCCTCAACCAATTTTCTAAAACATCTTGTAATAGTTTCAGGTGATGTTCCTTCTATAACTTCATCATTATCTAATGACTCTATTCCGTCAATCTCTCTCCAGTATGTTGCAACTAATGTATTATAGTTGTCTTTAATCTCGGGATAGTCCTGAACTAATCTCAGTACATTGTCTTTTACAACAGAACTTTTCACCTATACCATCCCCCATGTATGTTATTAAATTATCCTTTTAACTTCTTGTTTATCTTCTTTAGTTTCTTTCTTAGTCTCCTTGTGTATGACAATTTTGACTAATGTGAATTGAGATAAACATCCTGCCGCAACAGCTAATAGCATTAAAGCTCCTACAAATCTCCAGAATGAACCTAATACATACTGTAATACTTCTAACATACTTTTTCACCCCCATCTACAATACTATCTTCTTTTTTTGTCTCATCACTTAATATATTTTTAAATTTGTCATTTTTTCTTTTACGAAATTCATCAATCAATTGACCAAACTCATCTGCATCATTTAGATTTACAGTCATTGAGCTAACGACAGCAGCCTTATATGTTTGACAAGGATGACAATTACCACATAATTGCCCAACTTCACCAGGCATTTCACAGAACCATATATATTGAAATAGTTCGTGTTGCTTCAGTTCCCCAACAATCTTTTCTTTCTCCATGTAGTATAAGTCGAATTGAAGAGTAACTGTTTTGCCCAACATCTTACAGAAACTGTTAACCATTGTTTTGAAATTATCATCTTGATACCAGAAGTGGTCACCATTAATATAACCGAAATGCAGAACTGAATCGTCCTCAAGTAGTGGTAAAAACTGTAGAACCCACAAGCCTGGTTGAGGCAATCCATGAGTTCCATATTTAAGTAAATTATTAGAGTCTTGAATCTCTGACTTTAATAAAATTTTATCAAAAGCTAATCCCTTAGCGATAAATTCTTCTTCAATTTTAACCCTAGCCTTTGCTTCCGATATTCTCTTTTTAGTATCGAAGTAGAAAGGTTCAGATATTAATGCAATAGGCTTCTTATATTTGTCATCTTTAGCTTGTTTTAGTTCATTGCATAGCTTATATAGAAGAAGAGTGCTATCCCCTCCCCCGACCACGCAACATAATGTTTTTTAGTTAAATCAACTGTTAAATCATAATCTTTCATGTGTACACATCCACTTATATTAATTTTTGTTATAAAAAGAAAAGAGCTGAATTTATCAGCTCTTTTATGGTCTTTCCTTGAAGAAAGGATCTATAAATGATGGTGCTTTCTTCTTGAATGTTAATGGATTACCTAATTGTCTACCTAAGTCCTGGAATGATAAGCTTACCAGTACTGAAGGATGTTTAATTAGTGCATTCTCTACAGTAAGTATTTGATAAGCGGCATCATCACTATACTTGGTGAAATTCGGTATATCAAGTACATCTTGTGAACTTCTTATAAGAGGTCGTATTAATACTTCCCCATGAACTGAGTTAGCCTTGATCTTAGATTCTATCATAAGGTCTAGCATCTTTTGACACATATCATCTATTGTAGTTGCACCGAAGTGGTCTGCTCTATCTAAGAGATACATGATGTTATACAGTGGTCGTGTTAACTCATTATTCTCTATCTCAACAACAAAGATTCTAGTGTCATCTTCAATCTTTGATAAGTCTAATTCATAGACTTCCTTTTGCCTATCCAAATTAAGCATTTCAACAATTTCTGGTGCTATATAGAGTTCTTTCATATCCTTTTCTTTCATCTCTATAATCTCACCAGTCTTCTTATTCTTAACATGGAATATTTCCACATAGCTATTGAAGTCTGATATATCAAACTCATTAATAGTCTTGATGTTATCTCCTATCAATACTAAGCTGTATTCACTTGGCTCAAAATCCTCATTATTTGCATTAAGGATTATCTCATTAGCACTTATATCAAAGAACTTATAGAAGTCTTCATTAAACTCAATCTTCTCTGATGTTGTTGTTAGTAAGTGCTTTGATGATAAAATGTTCTGTGAAACTGGTTCTGTTATCTTAGCCCCTGCATAACCTCCTATGGAGATATTCTTATTAGTGTAGTATAATTCCCCATAGCACTTATTACATACACCATTCTTTGATGCACATTTAGCAGGAGACCTAACCAGTATCTTCTTACCGATTAAATCTTTTTCTTTCCCTGTTAGAACTTTATACTCTCTTGAGTTAGGCAATCTATAATACCTGTCAATCAGTTTTTCAAGATGTCTTTTAGTCTTTATTTCAAACTCAACTGAATGAACGGTTCCGCAATCTTCTTCATGACTTAATTTAATTCCTGATACAAGAAGCATAACCTTTCTTGCAAAGTGACCTGAACGACCCATAACAGTCTTGTTCATGATAACAGATTTACGTCCGCCTAGAGAGTCTATATAGTAGTTAGTTATGTTATTCAACCCACCTACTATAAAGTTACTATTGATTGGTGTAGGTATTGTATTACCATCAAGGTCTGGTTTTAGACCTCCATTAATTGCAAACTCTGATAGCTGTTTATGCTTTATTCCAGTACCAGACAGCAATATAGGTTTCAAGAAATTATCTTCTTGACACAAGATACTTATTTGCTCATTCATTAATCCATCGAGCATGTTCTCAATATCTTTCGGTTGCATACCATCAGGAATCTTTGTTCTAATAATCTCATTAAACCTAGGATTCTTATTAGCAACATCAATAAAGGTTTCCATATTAATAGATAACCCTAATAAGATATTGAAATCTGTTGAAATCCTGGATAAATTGAAAATTAAATCATGTAATGCTTTATTAAGCTTTACATTATTAACATGTCTTCTGAATGGTATAACTATTTTATCGTCTATATAAGACTTAATTAAATCCGAAGTTAACTGTGTTGGGTCTATAATGTAAGAGCTGTCAATATGTTCGACTGCCTTTAACCTCATTATAGGCTCCCAGAATATTAAATTTGTTAAAAAGTGTCTTATTTGCAGAGTGTGAATAATCTCACCATCTCTATCAAAGAACTTAAAATGTACAGGGCATTTTCTAAGAGCTTCATGCTCAAACCCCTGTTTTAAATAATCGTAAATCATTTCATGAGTACGATTAAAGGTATCCTTATTTTCAAGGATTTCTGATACTATAAATAATTTATTGCTCACTCCAAGGATTATTTCTTGGATATGACAAGGTAATTCTTCTTTTACTGATTCATACATGCGTATCTACCTCCTTATATAATTTTGTTATTCACATAGTAATAATATATATTTATAACGAAATTTAATAAAAAAAATAACGCAGCATAAAACCTGCGTTATCTATCTTATTTATTATAGCTTATTATCCATTTCATTTCTATATTGTTTTACATACAGGTCGAATATGTTATTACGATAGTTGTTAATAATGAATGAAATTAACTTAATTGCATTTAGAGGCATTCCGTCATTCTTAATTAAATAGATTGCGTTTGTTATAAGTCTATTTAGATTTATTTTTTCCGCATAATTTTCAATATCCGTGATGTCAATCTCAGGATGTAATAAAATAGTTTTGTAAATGGTATCATCGGTTCCACCTTCTCCCCTAGCCATTATTTCCAATTGATTAATTACATCTTGCTTAGGTAATTGAGCTATTGCATCTAGTATATCCTTGGGTCCTTTTATTTTAGTTATTAAAGCCTTTTTCCTTTCCTCATCAGTTTGAGATTTTCTAATTGGCATGATTTAATCCTCCCACAAAATTATTAGACAGCTTATATTAACTATCTATTATTATAATATATAATCATAAAAATAATAAAATTCTATTGCTAGGAACATACAAATTAAGGGGGTGTATTATAAATGGAACTTACATTTAAATATGTATTTTATGACCTATACACTATTGTCGAGGAGATAATAACTAAGGATAAGCTTCATTATGAAGTTGGTCAGGGGGTAAAGGTTAGGGAGGATTTCTATAGGATTGATGAAATCAAAGTTCTTAATAACCTAGATTTAGACCAAGTAATTATAAGTTTGCGTCTAGTATCACAAACTATCGAAGATATTGGCTACCCATTCACCGAACTTTTCTAACTGAACATTTAATTAAATTTAAGTTAGGAGGATGAAGTTATGGGTGCATTACCTAGTATATCAGAACTAGACCGAAACTTTTCATCTATTGAGAATGTCGAGGAAGTATTACTATTACATCCAGCAATCGACTATAAACTAACTAAAGACCATCTACATGAAATAGATGTAGAGAAACTACAAAATGTATACGAGACCTTAGCTAAGAAAGGTAAGTTGAAATCTTACAGCCATGAATTTATGGATATGCTAAGGAGAGTTCAAGAAGACAATAAAAATAATGCTAAGTAGGAATTAACCTACTTAGCATTATTTATTTTTTTATTTCTTTGGAGCTGCTGGCTTGTGACCAACACTATGCAACTGACTTTGAACGTTAGCCGCAACCTTTTTAACAAGGGCTGACTGTGATTTGCCAGCATTCATCATAGTCTTCTTTGCTCTTCTAAGAGCCTCATTACCGTATTTCTTAAATAGATATTGCTCAAGGAATCTTTCCAGTCTCCAAACTGTTACCAGTTTCTTGAACTTAGGATCGTTCTTCTCCTTTGCAACTGTGAATACAGCAACCTTCTGTGCTCTTGAAAGCTTAGCTTTCTTATCCAATCTTACGATTGTCTTCTCAAGCAATACCTGGTCTCTTAAAGCAGCATTAACTTCTGTATGATTTTCAAGGAATGCGTTTAATTCGCCTTCACTCAATACATCAAGCATAGCGGCTTCCATAATCAGGGCTTGAGCCTCTGTTGAAACTTCTTCATTGGTGTTATCCACCAAACCATTATTCTTGAATAACATGAATTTCACAACCTTTCTACATAATTTTTTATTAAAATGTTCAATTATATAAAATTTGTACTTGTTTAAAAAATCAAAACCCCATCAACAAAAAGGTAATGATTTATATATTATCTTTATGTATAGGAGGTGAGATATAAATTTAGACCATATCGTAATATCGGGTTGTTAATCCGTTAAATATAATAAAGAGGTGGTATAAAATGTCTGATAAAGAATATGGCTTTATTAAAGATTGGGCAAAACACTATACGGATATATTCACCACAATGTATCCAGACATTGATAAGAAGGACTTAAAAAAGTTCTTAATCAATATTGCTAATGAAAGGGTAGAGAACCCTAAGGCAGAATTGCACAATAATTATGTGCATAGAACAATGGATGTTGACTTACTGACAGTATATGATTGGTTCAATCAAACGGAACCAATAGCAGGTGGATTTGGTGTATTCTTTAAGAACCAAAATCAAGTATTGAACCCTGCCGCTGTCATGCTTAACAACTTCCTAACACTTAGAAAACAGTATAAAGGAAAACTGAAGGATTATAAAGAGACATCGTATGAGTATGCTGCTTATGACAGAATGCAGTTAACAGAAAAGATTAACGCTAACTCATATTATGGAGCATCTGGAGCACCGACTTCAAACTTCTTTAATCTTTATACAGCAACATCAGTAACAGCAACAGGTCAATCGTTAATTAGTACAACAGAAACTGCATTTGAAGCATTCATGACTAACAATGTAGGATTTATAGACTTGGATGACTGTCTGAATTTTATGAGGAATGTTATCAAAGAAGATAAAATTATTGATGATAAATTCCTGCCAATAGTTTCAGTTGAGTTACTCATGAAAAGAATGAAAGGTATGTTCTTTGATTATAAAGAAGAATATGATGACATACTTTTTACATTTGTAATGAACCTCGACCAGAAAATAATGAATAGAATATTCTTCAAGAATAATCTATATGCATTCTCTAATCTCCCTAAGATTAGAAATAAGCTTACAACTATAATGCTTAAAGTGAAGGAATTCAAAGACCCTAATAAGGTTCCTGAGAGTATTAAAACTAACATTGAAGATTTATGGGACTACTATAAGGAATTTGTATTCTATAATCATTTCGCATTCAATAGAATTCAGCGTCTTAAAAATGATAAGAGAAAATGTGTCGTTGTAGTTGACACTGACTCTAATATGTTAAACCTTAACCCATGGGTGCAATTTCTATTCAACTATGTAATCAAAGTTGACAGTAGATTGATGGATAGAGACCCTGACCAATTAAGGTTCGTTTGTGTAAACATCATGTGTTATGTTTTAACAAATATGATTACCGAGGTTCTCTGGAAATACACTAAGGGAGCTAACATACTTAAAGAGTATCGACCTAAAATAAATATGAAGAATGAGTTCTTGTTCACAAGACTTATACTTTCAGGTAAGAAGAAGAGATATATAAGTAGCGTTAGACTTAGGGAAGGTAAAGAAATATATCCAGAGAAGATTGACATTAAAGGTATGGACTTTGTTAAGTCCTCAACTCGTGAGGAAACTAAAAAGTATTTTATTAACCTAGTTAAGGAAAAGCTTCTATATGCAAAAGATATCAATATATCTGAAATACTCAGAGAGCTTGAAGGATTTGAAGCTGTTATAAGAGCATCCTTACAGAGAGGTGAAAAAAGCTTCCTAATACCTAAATCAGTTAAGGAATTAGGAGCCTATAAGGACCCATTTAAAGAACAAGGGGTAAGGGGTATCATTGCATGGAATTATTTGTACCCTAATAAGGAAATAGATTTACCTGAGAAGGTAGATATAGTTAAGGTTAAATTGACTAATGAAAAAGAAGTTGAAGAGGTAAAACATGTTGAGCCTCAAATGTATGAGATAATAGTTAAGAATATCCTTAATAGTAAGGAGAAAAAGATAGCAGAAAAAGGCGTTGCTATAATAGCAATACCTCGAAATGTTGAAAGAATACCTGAATGGCTAATGCCATTTATAGATTATGACACAATAGTTAATGATAACTTATCAAGATTTTATTCTGTATTAGAGTCAATGGGTATAGAAACTATTAAGACATCTAAGAAAGAATATTTTAGTAATATTTTACGTGTCTAATTTAAGAGGGGGTTTCTTACATGGGTGATAAAGAAATATCTTTAGGTAAATGCATAAAGTTATCTTTGACAACTCAATACAAACAGTGGAAACAATGGATTTTAGGCTTCACTATAAATAGTGAAGAAACCATTTATTATGATAACACAAGGGGTAAAAAATATGAGATAAACCTTTGGTTATTATTTATAGGAGGTGAAAAAATGAAGATTGTAAATAAAAGAGAATTCATGAAACTTAAAACTCCGATATTATATAGTCATTATAGACCATGTGTAATTGAAGGTTTATTTGTTTGTGAGGATAACACTTCTTGTGGAATGAATGATTTCTGCGAAACGACACTATTGGATGAACCACAACCAATTGGTGTGACAGAAGATGATATGGTAGGATGGTCTGATGGTGACAGAGTTGACCTATTGGATAGAGCTGAGAAACAAGGTGAACAATTTGAGTTAGACTTAGATTGTGGATGTAGAGAAGGCTTATACGATGATACTAGATTATATGTCGTATATGAGCCACAGGATATGAAAAAATTGATAGATAGGTTGCAAGGGATTTATTCCGAAGCACGTCTAAAATAAAATATAATATTTATGGGAGGTACTCGTGTAATGAGTGGATTAATTGATAAGAATATGGAAGAATGTTTGGTAAAGTTAGTGAATGGACATCTTCCAGATAGTAAGGTATATTTAGAAAGATATCAGAGGATTAATTTCTATATATTCGACCAAAATGTATTTAATGCTATTATGAAGGAATTTAAATTTAAGGACATCGGGAATGTATATGATTTCCCAGATGTATTACCACAACCTGAGTCTATCGGAACATTTGACATGATGGCAGGTTTCGATTTGTTTCAGAGAATTGCGATTTCAAAGAAAATAAATTCAGTGCTATTCTATAGCGTTGATACTTACTCAATCTGTAGCACATTCCTCATTGATGTTGACCATCTAAAGAAGTTTTTAAAGAAGACTAAGGATATAATCAGGCAAGACACTGGTGCTAACATATTCAGAGATGTAGACTTCCACTGTGATGGTAAGGAATACATTGAAATTATGGACGCTATAGAAGATAAAACTAAACCAGTCGATGTGCTAAAGAAGAAAGTACCTGATGAAAATCTAGTATTCGATGAGAAGTCAACAATCAATGATGTTATGAATGATATTACAACCTTCTTTAAGGATGAAACTCATAAGCTATATGATAAACTAGAGTTACCTTATAAAAGGGGTATCATTCTCTTTGGTGATCCAGGTAACGGAAAGAGTGCAATGATAAGACAGATAATTAGAGTTGTACCAAGTATCATAAAGGTTGTAATTAACCCTAATGTAATGAATGTTACAAGGATATTACAATCGTTAACGAAAGCCCTCGATAGTAAGCAAGCTATAATTGTAATTGAGGATATTGACTCATTAATTACTGAACGTAATAGATCTGAGTTCTTAAATATTCTTGATGGTGTTGATATTAGGTCAGGAATTTACTTCATAGGAACCACAAATTATCCAGATAAAATAGACCCTGCGTTTATGAATAGGTCTGGAAGATTTGACCGTACTTATAAAATTGATAATCCTGCTGAAAACACTAGAAAGATATTCTTTGAAAGTAGAAAGATTGGTAAACTGCTTGCTGAATATAAAGTGCATAGAGATATTAATATAGCTGATACAGATGACGGTGTTGTTGACTTATTTGTTAAGTATAGTGACAACTTACCGATGGCTAGTCTTAAGGAATTGATTACAAGCACATCATATCTGCTTGCATCAGAACCTGACATGACAGTAGAAGAAGCTGTTGAAAAGTCATATAACTCACTTGTTAGTATCAGGACTGAACATGCTAATTCACATAATGCTTATAAGAAACAACAGCGTCTGAATTTCATGCCTACTGGATATAATAGTTATGATGAGGATGAAGATTAGAAATATATTAGGGGCATTTTCATTGCCCCTTATTTTTTATTATAATGGCAGCTTGTCTGGGAGAAAACTAAATGCCTTGCCTTTCAACAATATATTAATAACAGCCTTCCTTAATCTAGACTGTTATTAATCGTATAAGAAGGGAGAGGGGGTATGTCAAGATATTGTATTGAAGAACACTCTATAAGCAAGTGCTTCTTATGTTTGACTATAGAAGGTCGTGTATGCGGTATCGGAGAGTCAGTTTTAGAAGCAATTGAGCTTAAACAGATGGAAGAATGTGAAGAAGCAGACTTCAAATGCAGGAAATGTATAGCAAAAGAATCCTGCGATGAACTCAGGGACAGATTTACAAATGAATATTGAATGGTTTTGGACAAATGAACTCAGGTGACGCACCTGAGTTCGTTTTTTACTTATATATTATAATCATATGTAAAGGAGGTAATAAAGATGGAAAAAATAGTTATGAGTTCAATGTATGGGCAATTTGGAAAGCCTAACAGAAATATGATGGTATTTGGACACGATGAAGCGTTTATGTGTGCACCTAAACATGAACCATATTTTGCTAGACATTTTGAGGAGTTAATTTCTCCTCAGGCTATATTTAAAACAAGGTTGGAAGATTCCAGCCTATTTGATTGCTCTAAATGTGTGGTTGCCACCAAGAAAAGTAGACCACCATTTACTAATAAACAAAACTTTTGTATGTCCCGTAATTTATTCTGTACTGAAGCTAGAAGAAAGTGCCTAACAGAATATTTCAATGAATATATATTACCAGAAATGATAGCTACAAGTAGGTCTGGTAAAACACCATATTATTTATGGCAATTAATGGAGTTATTAATAGATAATAAACCTATACGACCTATCATGGGTCGTCAAGATTGGACGAGACTGATATATGGTAATAGTATTTTTCAGTCAAATTCTCGTCAAGTAGGTAAGTCATCTTTTTATAAAAACAATATAGGGGGTAGAGATTATGACTATGACAGGTCCAAATGGTAAACTAGAACTCCCTTTAATGGGAAAACCAATTAATATCAATATGGATGTATCAAAGGTATCACCTGAGGTACAAAAGTATATTGAGGTGATGAGAAGGAGTATAATTGAAAATAAGCCTTCATATACGATACCTAAATTATCGGATGGGCAGACTGAAGAGTTTAAAAGGTTAATTGACAATGCTATCCTGTTAAATAATGGTGATAAGACATTGGCGTTCAGTCAGGTATTTAATCTTACAGAAGAACAGTCCAAGGAATTCATGGACAGGATGTATAAAGTAGTTGAATTAATGAGAAATGTATTCGAAAAGGTCAAGCAAACATTTACAACATTTGCTGAGAGTCTTAAGGCTAACAAGAGCTTTCAAGCAATGATGTATGCTTCAAGTGAACGTCTAGAAGGTAAAAAGAAATATTTAAAGAGAGTGCAAAATAAGCAGAGGATATATGAAAAGAGGTATGGTAAAAGAAAATATAGAAGAAAGGGTGGAAGATAATGGCCAGACATGTTGCTATAATCGGTCATGGTGGTGAAGGTTCAATTGCTAAGAAGTTGATTGGGTATAGTCCTGACCTTGTAGTCATAGATGAATCGCCTATGGTAAATACAGACTCTATACCTGAGTTCAAAGATCAGAAAGGTTTCTCATTAGAGACTCCTAAAGGTCCTAACAGAGCTCAAAGGCGAGCATCAATGAAGAAGAATAAAAAAAGAAAATAAAGGGGATATATGGATGGGAAATAAAACCTCAGCATTAGTAAATGATATCAATAGCGAGCTGTATTATCTTGCAACATTCAACAATACTCATACAGTTCGAGGGTTTAAATCATCATGTGAGCATAAACTTAGTAGTATACAAAAAATTGACAAAATGAAAGATGAGGTTATAATAGAATTACTGAAGAGCTTACACCAAGAGCATATGGACTCTGATATAAGCTTTGTTGAATGGCTTAAAGAAAATAAGCCTGTTATATATAACGAAATTAAATACCTATTCGATGATTATGAAGGATTTCATCGAAATAAATAGTTGAGGGGGTTGTATTAATGAAATTTGAAGAAATTAGAAATTTAGTTGATGACCAATTAGAGAGATTTGACACGGATGCTACAGAAGCGGTAATCGGAGAATGTGATTTTGCCACAATAATATTTAACTATTCAACATTCGGATTACAGAATTTCCTATCAGTAATCGTATATCATATCAAAAATGGAGATGAACTTTGCGACCAATATTTCTTCAAGTGGATTGACACAGAAAGAATAATAGGCTTCCATGGAAGCGATATATTAACAGATGATGAATATAACAAGTTGATTGAGATTATAAGGTTGACCAATTATAATATTTAATAAATTGGTAAACTTAATAATAAATAAATTATCGGGAGGTAATGATATGAATTTTGGAAATTTACAGAATAACGCTAAAGACCAAGTAAACGTTAATACTAGAGGTGTTCAATTTATGAACAAGGAAGGATTTGATCCTTCAACTCTACTTGTAGGATATTGGAATGAAATGATTTCCTTAAAGATGCATCCTGCACTTGAAAAGAGTAAACAAACTGAATCAAAAGTATTCGATTATGAAAAGGTTATATCGACTGCTATCACATTAGAGAAAGCAATTACTCTCTGTGATGGAATCGTTAAAAAGATATTCCCTGCTATTGAAAAGGGTGAGCAAGCGTCAGTTGGTGTTCCTGTTGGTAGTGATTCACTTATTGTAGTGAGCACAGGGGTTACCATGACTGGCTCAGTTAGACCTTATATTGCTATACACAAGGCTCTTGATGAAAAGACAAAGAAGCCAGAAGTTAGCATATATTATGAATTCGGTCAATCATATACAGTTGATAATTATGATGAAAAGACTGGATCATTTGAAGTTACTAAAGGAATTAACAGCGAACTATACTTATTCTATGAAATCCTTGATGCTGCTAAGCTTGGAATGAGCAATGCTATAGCTCATTCAATCAGAGTTGTAGATAAATATTACAGGGATAGAATGATGAATGATATTGGTGAAATTGCTGCTAAACTAGGTGTAAGCACAGGTAACACTAAAAATTCTTATCGTGGAAAGAAGGACATCTTCGGTTCTGAAGGAACAAGTTTAACTAATGGTGGCGGTGATGCTGCTAGTGTTGAAAAGTTAAATAATATTTCAGAAATTGATGAGTTCTTAAATTAATGGATAAGGCTATAATATCATCATTATAGCCTTATTTTTTCCAGCCTAAAAACTATAGGGGGTGGTCCTATGATGGATGAGTTTACTAAAAAGCCTGAGATTATATTCATCACATATGATGAAGTAATCAAAAGCCCTTATCCATTTATTCTAAAACAAATATCTACTAGATATAAGCAGTTTTATGAACCATATCTTGATTTATCAAGAATAGAAAAGATGGATGAAAATAATTTGGACAGATTATGTGTTCAAAGGACAGATAAAAACCTATTCAGATATCTATCAAAAATACCATTTGACTTCGATAAGTCAATGAGCGATATACTGAATAAGTTCGATGACATGTATTTTAATTGCCCATTAATGAAGATGGGAACAGCTTTAACATTCTTATTATCTCAGAAATTTACACAGAAAGTGTACATTTACACTGAGAAATATGATAAGAGGGTTCACTTAGATATACAGACAACATATAGGGATATGGATAGAGTTAATTATATTACTGGTAACTTCGATGAGGTTATATGTTCATTGAATGGTGTAACCAGTTATATACTCAACGATATAAACTATCTTGTTCCTCTAATACATCATAAGAAGACAGAGTATACTAATATCCTAGTCGGTAATTTTGGTTATAATTATGCTTTAAATGACCAGAACCAAATGGTACTAAGGATAAATATAGATGAATGGGTGAAAGAATTTATTTTTAAATTTGCAACTTTCATGCCAATTGAGTTCACAGATGAACATTTTACCACACTTTGAAAATAGTGGTAGAATTAAAAAATACTTTTACTGTAACATTACTTTAGGTAGTAGGTCTTTTTAGAAAGGAGATGGAAAAATTATGAAAAGAAATGAAAAAGGAGAGTTAATAATAACTCCGAATGATTATGACGTAGCGAAAAAATTAATGATGTACAGCTTCTCACTTGCTCAGGAGGCAATTCCTCATAAGAAGTTTGAGAAGAAAGAAGATGTTGAAAAATACATCCATGATAGGGCTTTGGAGTTAATCCTCATGTTCTATCCTAAAGAGCTGATAAGAGAATTCAGCGTTAAGTTTGATGATAATTCACCAAATATTGTTATGAATTGTGATTTGTATGAGGGAGCTGTTATGGCTCGGGAAGCTACTAATAGAATTCCTATGGAATTTAGTGTGAACCTAGCTTTAAAACAACCTCAGACACCACAACCACCACAACAATCGAATTCAGAGCCTGAAACACAGGCTTAATATATTATAGGAGGATGGGGAAAATGAGCAATACAATATTTACACCAAATTATGACTGGAATGTCATTGACGAGAAAAACTTCAAGGATAGAGTACACATGGTATTCAATCAAGTTGCTGGAGCACTTGTCAATACATTAGGACCATATGGGTCAACTACAATCATTGAAAAATATGGTGAAATGCATATCACTAAAGACGGATGGCAAGTATTAAAGAAGATCCACTTTGGTGACCCTGTAAACAATAATATCATGCACTTGCTTATTAATATAAGTGCACAGGTAGTTCTTAGAGTTGGTGATGGAAGTACATCTTCCATTATAGCAGCTAATACTATTCTCAATCGTTTAGAGAATAATCCAACATTGAAGAAGATGAGACCTAAAGAATTCTTAAAGGTTTTATCTGCGGCTGTTGAATTGATATCACAAAGAATTCTGGACTTCTCTTCTAAAATCAATAAGGAGAATGACCCAGATTTCAATGAAATATATAAGTTAGCTATGATTTCTACAAATGGTGATGATGATGTTTCAAAAGTTATTCAAACCATTTACAGAGAAACAGTTAACCCAAGTATTGAATTTGTTCAATCAAAGACTAACAAGACCACATATGAAATCATAGAAGGCTATAAATTAGCTAATATGACTTACATTGATGGTATATTTGCTAATGGTGATGACGGTACTTGTTCTATTACAAAACCAATAATCATCATGTTTGACCATAAGATTGACAAAGAAACACACTTTGATAAGATACTTACAAATGCTATACAAGTGGCTTTAGCCCAAGAAAGAAGAATAGTTATAGTCGCTCCAAACTATGATAAGTATTTGCTTAACATGCTCGGTACTGCTATACCTATGGAATATAAAGCTAGAGGTACAAGCACTTCTGTGTATGCTAGAGTATCACTAATCAACAATATGTCACATGAGTTATATAATGATTTCGCTACTATGACTGGCGGAATGATTATCAGAGAAACTCATATTGACCAGCTTGTAGATGGTACATTGAAAGTAGATGAATTCCTCGGTGAAGTTGACAACATCGTCATCGGAGATACATCAACTCTAATCAAAGGATTCTACAAGAGAAATGAGGACATGTACAATGTATGTGTTAACGATGCTACAGCTAAGTACAAGAAAGTTGAAGCTACACATAGAGAGCTTGGAATAGTAAACTCTGAGTTATATGAGCTAAAACAAAGACTGGCTAAGCTTAGAGGTAAAATGGGAGTTATCTATGTAGGTGGAAACTCCTCACTTGAAAAAGTAAGTAACTATGACCTTGTAGAAGATGCTGTTAAAGCATGTGAATCAGCTTACAACTATGGGTACAATATAGGTGGTAACTTGATTCTTCCGATAGCTATAAGGCATATTAAAGAGAATACAGAAAATCTTTCAGACAACACAAAACTTATACTTGACTTATTAAATGATGCTTTCAGGGATGTATTTGTTAAGGTGCTTGGTAACAAGTTCACTGAGGAAAGAGATACAGGCTCTGATAAGTTATATGACATAGTAGATAAGTGTGTTGATTCTTGGAAGTGTTATGATTTAATCACTGATGAATACAGTGATAATGTAATTAATTCGTGCTTCACTGATATTGAAATATTAAAGGCTGCAACATCAATAGTTTCACTGTTGATATCAAGTAACCAATATGTATCAATTATGGTGAGCAACTCTGAAGTACAACAATAAGTTTCTGAGGGGTAGGCTGATGCCTACCCCTGGAAATACAACTAAATATGATTTTGTGGGGTGAGGAGTTTTGTTCATATTACAAACCTTGAAAGAATTCATGGATAACCCTATGGGTAAGGGTAGCATGGCTATACCTAACAGGCAACTAATCAAGGACGATCTTGATAAAAGATATGACAAACTTGTAAAAGAAAAGAAGATTAAACTAAATGTTTTTAGGGACTCAGATGAATACTACTTTCATTTTGAGATGCCTAGTGAAAGTGAAAGAGAGAATACATATGATGTAGTGCTCCATTTTACAATGGGCGACGAGAATTTCAAGTATGATAATTTCTTGGATAGATACTATGTCAAGTTTTTCTCTAACTGTCCAAGTTTTACGTACACATTTGCATATGCATTTAATTTGTACGGACTATTAATAGACTCATTAGGAGATAAGTATGAGTCAGAAGTATTAAATAATGACCCAGTAACTCGAAATCCTGGGGAAATAATAAGCTATGAGAAATCTATATATTTTGCATGTAGATATCTCTCACTAAATAAAACATTCTTAAATAAGATGTATCTTAACGGGATTGCTAAGCCTTTTAATGTGAGAAGTTTTAATAATAGAATTAGAAACTCACATCAGATAAAGCTACAGATTGACAGAGAACGAGTTAGGGTACAGGCTAAGAAAAAGGAAGAAGAAGAAAAACAGAAGAAAGCTTCTTCTAAAATAGTAGATAAAGTTGCAAAAGCTGTAACTGGCAAGAATGAGAAAAACAAGATCTCAGGGGGTAAAACAAGCGTCAATTATGTAAAACCTAAGCCGAAAATTCAAGCACGCAAATCTTCTATTACTAAATCAAAACCAAAATAAATATATATTATATAATCAGATATAAATAATACGTTTAGGGTGGTGTTCGGGAATGCAGGAAGCTAATGGTTTTGTGAGGGTTGATGAATGGGAACCAAGAGATACAGATATAAAAATAGGGTATGATGGAAAGCTTATGTTAATCCCTTTTGACATTATATTCAATAGGGATAGTGCAAAGACATTAAATACATTTGTAATAAAGAAAGAATCCTATGTAAGAAAACTAAGTGAGATAACTCATTATATAAATTACTTCATCAGGTTTTATGACACAAATAATGAGTTACTATTATCTTATCTAAAGCTAAAGTATCTGATAGATGATAAAAAGCGTAAGATAAATACAAACGCTTTTACTATGATGCTTTACACTATCCTGTTTACTAAGACTATGCAGGATAAAATTAGTAGAATGGTTGAGGACAATTGCTATATTGACTTAGCCTCAAAAGATGGAAAGAAGTACACGGAGTCATTAGAGTTTAACAAAGACCATGCAAAGATAATGATGAAAATATCAATGAGCATGAAGATAATGATTCCAGTTCTGTTTCACTATATTAATTCAAATAATCTGAGTAAAGAAACAGATTTATTTAAATATTATGAGCAACTATTCGACATGTATAGTGATGACATAGATATCTATAATAAGCTTTGGTTGTATACCTTAGCTAAGATTAATAAAAATTATTCGCACAATAAACAAATATGGACACAAAGAGAAGTGTTCGGAGCTGACCCACTGATATACCTGGATGTGCTTCTTAAAGAAAAGATAATCTCAGAAGCAATGTTTAAGTATACCTTCAATAAGAATATTATCAGCTTTAACTCAGTTGTGTTGGATAAACAATTACAGTTCTATATGATGGAGCAATATGCTCACACTCCTGTAGAGTTAACAAATGTCAAAGATGCTGATGGACTTAGTGGTCTTGATAAATTAGAGATGAATTCAAATAAGATAGATGAGTCTCTGATTATATTATCCAATATCAATATTAAGAAGACTATTAAGCGTTTAAAGAAGCAGATGGCTATTGATATACCTAAGGAGGAAATCGAGTATTATAAGAAGTATCATCATGTCAATAAGTTTCAAGTTCAGTTAGTATTCTATTTCTATGCGAAATACTTCGGTGGTTATAGAGACTTAAACCTGCTAACTAGAAAACAATATCTGACATTATTGATACTACTAAAAAGGAAATTACAAATTCAAGGTGCAAAATACTTACCTCAGATATTAACAGGTAACATCGAGAGTAAGTTATGCACAAGAACAATTCAAAATAGTAAATTTCTGGCTAAGATTGAGAATTCAACTGTGTACCAGTCATTGGTAAGTGATAAGTTCTCAACACTAAGTGAGTTGAAGAAATCAAATCTGATTATCAACATACTATCAACAATCCTTAATACTAATTTCTCATTTGTCGATTATGACCATGAGGAAAAGTTAGGTGATAAGATAGAGGTTAATGCTGATATAGTATCAGATGAGTTCCTAAACTTCTTAAATCAGTTATAAAATAATGGTGTGACTAACAATCACACCATTAATTATTTTTTGAGAAAATATAACCTCAGTATAAGAGAGGTGAGGAAATATTGGATAAACGAGAGCTTAAGACTAAAATACGAACTGCACTACTAAGAGTGCAATCGGCTAGACAAACTTCAGGAGAACAAATTACATTGAGGTGTCCATTCTGTGGGGATAGTATGAAGGATATAACTCATGCACACTTTAATGTGAAGATTAATTTATATGATGATGAACCTATAATATTCCACTGTTTTAGATGTGATATAGGGGGAATACTTACCCCATCACTACTAAGAACATTTAAGATTAGTGACCTACAAATGAATAGTGGGTTAATATCTTATAATAAAGAAACTATGGGTAAAGTAAATAAGTCATTAGGAATTATCAATAATGACTTCAATTTTAGAGTACCTATGCCATCAGATTCTGAGAAAACCTATAAGAAGAAAGTTTACATTGAAAAAAGAATGGGTAGACCATTTACGATAGAGGAATTAGTCGGTCATAAAGTTGTATTCAATCTTGGGGACTTTCTTAGAGAGAATGGGATAGATACTTTGACTGTAAAAAAGGAACAAGCAAAGCTTCTTCATGAAGATTATGTTGGGTTCCTAACGGCAAAGAATGAATTTATAAACTTCAGAGATATAACGGGGAATAATAAAAGATACTACAAGTATAGTATCTTTAAGACTCTTGACAATACAAGAAAACAATATGTTATGCCTAATCAAATAGACCTGTTGTCTAATAATGAAATAGTTATAAATATAGCTGAAGGTGTATTTGATATATTTGGTATATACTATCATCTTTTCGATCAAGAAAAGAAAAATATGATTTATACCGCAGTATGTGGTTCAGGTTACATATCCGTATTGAAATACTTTATTCAAATGGGTGTAATCGGAAACGTAATAGTTAATATCTTCTCAGACTCAGATAGAACACCTAAGTTTTATAAAGACCTTGAACTTGAAGACCAGATTAAGGATTGGGTAAAAACAATCAATCTGTTTTACAATGAAAAAGGTAAGGACTATGGTGTCACTAAGGATGAGATAAAGTTAATAAAGAAAAAATTATAACCGAAGGTAATAATCCTTCAGTTATAATTTTTTTTGGCGGGTAATTGTCATCTTCTCTAGGATAGGAAACAATGTTTTTGACACAAAAAATACATTTATCTTTATAGGGTAACAAATTGTATTTGTATCTTAAATAAATGTTGAATTGATAAAAAATTACAACTGAAGAATAACTTCAGTTGTAATCTTTCATTGTAATCAATACATTATATTATAGGAGATAAAATTTGTACTTTTATCTTACTTTAATGTTAGCAATAGAATATTATATTTTTCTTTTTTTAACAATTAATTAAAAATAAATAAAGATAGGTGGTGAACTTAAATGGGATTTCTTGTAAACGAGAAGCAGTTTATTAATGATAATATATTCAAATACGAAGAGCGTATGAATTCCCAATATTCTCAGTTTCTGGATAAAGCACCAACATACGTATCATATTATCATATAAGTAATATTGAAAGTATAACGGACACTGGATTGCTTAATGTGGAACAAATATTGGGTCCAAATTCCCCATTGAAGTATAAGCAGATAAATGACTTCCCTATATATGGTGTTGAACAAGTTCTTCTTGACTTGAACGATGAGGAAGAAGGATTGAATACCAGTTTTGAAGGTGAGGCTATAATCCTGCCTAATACTGTCAAACCGTTACCGAACGATTTCTTCACAATAAGTTACATGGATAGCAACTATCTCTTTATGGTAACACAGATTAGTTATGATACCATCAAGAGTAATAACTATTATAAGATAAATTTTACAATTAAGTCCTTGGATGGTGATGGGGTAAGTAAGCTTGCATCACAGACTACTGAAAAGTTTACTTGCATTGTGGAGAATATAGGTACACAGGAGAAGTGTATCATAAGAAATGATGACTTGAGCTTAATACTCAAGCTTAATACTATCTATAAGAATATAGTGAATAGATACAAAATGTTATTCTTCAATAAAAAATATAACAATTTTATATTCGTTACTGAAGATATTAAAATTTATGACAAATATTTATCTCACTTCATGAATACTAACAAAATTCTGAATGAGAAATATGATTATGAAACAGTCTTCCTAACTAATGAAGACCCAACTAACACATTCCTATATGAGTATGAGACTTCATTGTTTAGGAACATAGAAACTCTGAATAAAAGCAAGCTAAAACATGTTGATTATAGTCAAAGACTTATATCCAATCCTCAGTCTTGCTTTAGGTTCTATAGGGACAATGCAGTAAGGAGTGTGTCCTTTTTAAATGGAACAATACCGTATATATCCCATGAATTAATTGATAGGATAAAATCGAAGGAGGTATTACAGACAGATGGTATAGTGAACAAAATCCTAATAGACTATTTCAATAAGTCAACGACATCTATTGCTAGTTTAGATCTCACAGCATTAGAGGACTACGACTACATTGATTATAGTTTCGAGAGCTTTGTTCTAATACCTGTAATTCTGTATATCCTGAGATATTATTACAGTATTTTCATGGCTATTAAATAAATTTTTAAAAACAATAAAGTAAATAAAAATTGTTGAAAGGATGTGACCTTTTATGCTTGAAGGGCTTAAGAAAGACATCGCAAGAGAAAAGAATAGCACATTTGTTTTTGAGGCTATGACTGAAAGTATGTCTGATGATGATATCAAAGATGCTTTTCTGGATGATGAAGAGGTACTTGTATTGGGGGCTGAAAATGACCCTGAGATAGCCGAGTTGGCTGATGCTATTCCTGAATATGATGAAGATAATCAGGATATAGATGCTGAATTGGAGAATCTCCAAGAAAATTTCATTCCAGAATCAAAAATTTAAGGAAGGGAGAATAAGAACATGAATGCTAAATTAATAAAGATCAAATCAAATGGACCAATTTATGCTAAAGGAGGAGTTTACGGACCAATCGAAACTCCTTATGCTGAAGATTTAGGAACAGTCTTCAGAATGTTATCCGCTGGTGTTAAAATTGTTGAAGTTTTAGAAGATGGAACTGAAGTGGTTCTTACAGTATCAAACTTCGATAAGAACAACGCACCTAAGAAAGAAGAGAAGGCTCAAGAGCCTGCAAAGGATCAAACACCTCCTCCTGCTAAACCACCTGCTCAGCAGCAACAGCAACAGCAGCAACAGGTTAAAAATCAGCAGGGGAATCAGAATAATCATGGAAATAACCACAATCAACAGCAGGGAAAAAATAAAGTTGAAACTACTACAAAAGTAGAAGTTCATACTGAAAAGACTGCTGCACCTGAAGTGGATTCAGTTGAAACAAAGTAAAAAAAAATAAGTTCAAGCCTCATAAGTGTTAATCACTTATGAGGCTTGTATTTATTTCATACAATAATCATTTGTGGAACTTCTATATATTTAATCTACATGTTTTATTTTTTCCCACATTTTATTTATAGGCGTTCTAACAGTGTCGCCTTTATATTTTAGTTTCATAAATTCTCAAAAACCTTATTTCATCGTAATGATACTTTATTTTTTCTAATCCTTAGTTTAAATTCACATTTAATAGACATCTATATATAACTAATAGATACCTTCATCTAACTTAACTCACTTTATAATCTTCAGTAAGTAATTATCTTTGCTCACTTCTGTGAATTAAACCTTCGTAATATTTATGTTTTTACCCATGTTTGTTTTTCACATTGTTTAATATAACAATAGTGCTCTGAAATAATAATTAATAATCTTTCTACAACGAAACTACGAATAATATAAAACAATTAATACTTAACTATTAACAGTTAAACCTTGTTTAGTAACAACTTTTTGGTGTTTAAAAATTATGTCAATGAACATACGAACGTACGGTATCTAAATAGATTTATTCGTTATCATTGTCATCATCCTCAACTCCAATAGTGTCTCCGTCTAATATGATATCATCTCTATCGTCCATAATACTTACTACATACATTCACGTATATAGTAGTCTGCCGATCATAATAAACACTATTCTTGTTTACGACTGATTTACATTGTAATAGGTTTAATTATAAACATTCCCACATGTTTTTAATAAAAACTTCTATCGAGGCTCTTGCCTTCTATATTTTGCGGTTGAGTATATCTCAACTATTTTTTACCCTTTTTTTCAACAAATTTGCGTTTTACGCCCCACGTGACTACGACGACCGCCACGCTTCCAGACACGACGTGCAAATATAGAATAGTACATTGCAACATAGAACCTATAATCTACATTACGGAACATAGATTATATTGAACGACCGATTAATACTTCGTATAAACTTTATGTGGGTGGAAACTACAATATACTACAAGAATATACGTAGCCTACCCTCCTTTCTTTCTAAAATTTGTAGTATTTACCGCTAGTAATGAAAGAAAACATATTCGTTTATACATCACCCCCTACACATTTTTTAAACTCCCACAGTCGGTCAAATCTGTGGAATCATGTACAAGGGGATCGCTCACCATCATAAAATGCCATAAAAATCACCCTCCCTTCAATATATTAGTAATATATAAATTAACTAACTACATTAAACAGGGTGGACGTTAACCAGGACATTCCATTTTTATCGCCTCCTTTGGCTCATTATTAATTGAGGTCGTATGTTCCAACTCCTCAACATTCCTTGATATACCCAATTGGGTTCCAACATCTCGCTCATTACAGTACCAATCAGGTATATCATAATAATAATATATAATTTAATGGTTTAAAAATACGGAAAAATAAAATATGGTTATATGGAATCAATCCATATAACCATATCTTTTAACTTGCTTCAAACTTTGTTAGCATATATAAGGTATGAATACCCTCATTTGTTGTTTTTCTCATGTTTTGACCATATATATTAAGTATGTGAGATTTCGCTCTCATTATCTTCTCAGCCTCTTGGTTTGCTTGTTGAGAGAATACTGATTTAACAGTAACTTGGTCACCATCATAGTCTCCACCCAATCCAGTTAGGTACAGGTTTGACATAGTTACAGTGTCAGCGAATGAAACTGATATTTGCTCTTTAGTTGCTTTCAAGTCTACCTTAGGGTAGTTCTTATAAACCCTTCCCCCTACATACATTGGAACTGTATCATGTGTACTGAGTACAGTTATTTTGTTAGGGAATGTTCCGAAATAATCGAGCAGAGGATAACGTGTAACGTATACCATTTTATCAGATGTCACTTCTACTGCCGCCTGATATAATATATCACACCATGTTGCAGCTCTTTGAACTAATGGAGATTCCGTTTCAGGTGCTCCAGGTCTATATTCTTTACCAATAAAGCTTAGATTTATTTTACCCTCATATTCAGGATCTTCAACAGGAAGCTTGATTTTCTCAAATCTATCAGAATAACTGTAGATGAATCTATCAACTTGCTTCTTGATATAATCCTCATTAAAGTATAGTCCTGGGTCTTTAAGTTTAACGTACTTAATTTCCCCTTCTTTTGTTCTAATAGGGTATTTATTACCCGTTTTTTCTAACTCACGCTGGAAAAATCTCTTAACCCATGAAATAATGAATGGGGTAAACAATGAGCAGCATTGAGCTAATGGAATTCCACAATGGTAGAAGTCAATATCCATTTCTTCAGGTCTATTAGATTTGAATACTGGTGCTGATATAACAGAACGAGCACCATAGTCAACAGATTTACCCAATAGGGATTTTCTTATAAGACCTTGTTTCTTTTCAATTTTACCTTTCAACTCATCATATATTTCCACTAATGTCTCTTGGATTTTTGCTCTTGTTGTATTAAGAACGAAATCAAAGTTGTTATCGTTCCTTAGAATCGAAGCTAATCTTATCAACTTCGAGTATTTATCATTTATAACATGGTGAGATAATATTCCTTTAGATGCGTTTTGTAAATTAACGTCTCTATAGAATGCAGGTATTACAATCCATTGTTGACAAAAGATTGTATCCTTATCAAATGCGTCGAGAACGTCTATTCTTTCACTACGAATCATACTGTTATTCCTCATAAAATTTAGCTTATCCCAATTCTTATATAGGAATTCAAGACCAGTATCACCGTTTTCTTCATCTTCGATTAATTGTCCCTCTTTGTTAATTACAAATTTTTTCGAGCCATACACTATACTTTCAAAATTACGATTCATTCTCTTTAAAAGCTTGTATACAAATGGTGTTATAAAATGACCGTTTAAGCCCATATAAGCGTATGTTTCTCGTCTCTCGTTTACAGACACTCCAAAGATATCCGTTGATAAAAGACCATTAGAGGTAGGAATGTTACCCTTCTCGAAAATTATTGACTCAGTAACTTCCTTAAGCTTATTTTCCTCTATAAACTTTTTAACAGGAATTAAATCTATCTTCATAAATGTCCTCCTCTCTACAGATTTTTTTATTCTCTATAGAGATGTTCAGTTTATTGCTTTCCTTTTCAATTTTGACAGAAAAGTATTTGGAATAGTAGACACTATTTTTATTTTTTGTATATTTATCCATAACCTTTCTAAAACTGTCTCTATCCTTATTGTCATCAAATTTTATTATGACAATTAACTGCTTTGTATTCTCAGTGCATTCAATTTTCTGCACGTCGCCCAAGCATATATCTTCAATAATCAAATAGAAATATTTAAATTTTTCATAATGTAAATTCAGTATATCCTCAAATAAATCACAATCAGCTAACTCATTTTCGGTTAGCTGATTGAAAACTGAAATCATATCATTCAACCTCAAAACCCCCTTTTCTACATTTTTTAGCAACAGGATTGGGGTTCCACTACTTCTTTAAAATCGAGTGTCTAGCTTGATCTCGCTTATGCTTATCAGCTTCTAGCTTCCTTTCCCGTTCTAGCTCTTCTCTCTCTTTATTGAGCCTCTCGACTCTTGCATCCCTCAATAAGAGGGCTTCCTTATAGCTGAGATTGTGTTTTAGCTCATCTAAAGGAATCTGCCCCTTAAAGAGTTCTAGCATCTCATCATAGAACGAGTATAGCTGTTTTACTCGATTGTTGTAGTCATCGCCTGTTGATACTTGTAAAAAAGTATGGATTCGATATCCATAGGTAATGAAACCGTATGTTTTTTACAGTGTGGGCAAGTTACATTCATAAGACCGAACTCAAAGCTCAGGTCATTTAATAATAAGTCACCCTGTTTAGTAATTACAAGAATATCTGTGTCCTTTAATGTGTAGATAACCTTAGCAATATCAAGTGCATCGGAAATTTCTACATAAGTTCCTGGTTCATCTGGATCTGGTACATAAATCGTCTTAACAACGGATGAAAGTACAGATGCCTGATTATATTTAGGGTCTTTATTTTCAGAAAGACCTTTAATTGATCTGTATATAAAGTCATATGCTGATTGCACATAGCATTCCGCTAAGTAGCCACTCATTGGAAGTTTAACAGTCTTAACGACATTTACAGCAGAATTTGAGTGTTTCTGTTTTGCTAAATCGTCTGAATGAGAAGCATCAATTATTGACACAATCAGATCCTGAAGCTTTTCAGACATCTTTTCAGCTCTGATAAGTGATTTTACTGTATATTCATGGTCGAACTGTTTCTTACAGTCCTTGTTTTCACACTTTAATGGAATCTTGTCAACATCAGGATATGTTGCACAAAGAATACCATATATGAATACATTATAGTCGACAGCAGCAGTATGTTGAAGGAAAGTATTGAAATCCATTGTTCCTATACTTGTTGTATCAACCTTGCTGTGTACAAGTGACCATTTAGTTTCTGTATCAAGTAATACATTCTGAGTATCTGTCATCAATCCCATTAACTCATATGTTGAGCAGCCTCTCATGATAGCTGTGTATCCTGAAGCAGGAAGCACTATAGGAGTTGTATGAATTGATGGCTGTCTCTTAAGAATCTTATCAAGACTACCCTTCTTAGCTTTCTTTGTCTTGAAAGTTTTAACTTCTATAGTTTCAACTTCTTCGAGTTTTATTTTCTTTACTCTCTCAAGTTTTTCTCTCTCTTCATCTGTGAAGTTGATGATAGTACCCATTCCTGTTTTGTCGATGATAACTACTGCTTCATCGTACTTCTTTTGGAATTCTTCTGGGTCATCTCCTTCTTCATCTTCTTCGTCTTCATCTGAATTATTTTGTTGCTGTGCCTTCTTTTCTTCAGCAACTTCCTTAGCTTTTTCTATTTCCTTATCCATTTCATTTAGATAAGCATCCACTCCACTTAAAGCATCAGGTGTTAGACCGACAGTTGCCTTTGGAGCTTGTTGTGGTGCAGGGATATCATTCTTGTTTATTACTACCCCTGGTCCCTCATAGTCCGCTGCACTAGACGCAATATTATTACCATCATTAGGTAAAACTGGTCCTGTTACAGTAGTATCATTTTGATGTTGGGTATTAGCATCAGCCGCTGTTACAGCAGCATCACTGTTGCCAGTTATATTAGCTTTTTCCCACCAATTTCCTCCAACAGTTGGAGTTGTCTCTTCATCTGATTGATTGTTTGAATTTTGTCCAGTGAGCTCTTTAGCTCCAGCTTGTAAATCTTTCAAGCTCATGTTTTCGTCTCTGTTGATTTCCATAATAATACCTCCTAAATTTTATTGATAATTTCATTCTCAAACTCTACATTGAAGATCATATCTCCCGATTGATCTTTGCTGAATCCATAAATGATTGATTCATTTTTTCCTTCATCGAGTATAGGTATATTTATTATTAATACACCTTGTCCCTTGTAGTTAGCGACGAATACTTTTACCTCTCCCAACACCAGATATGGGATTAATTCAGAACACTGATTGTAGATCTTCTCCTTCAATTCTTCAGGATTTATGTCATTCTCCAATCGGTACATGTATTCCTTTATATTAACCCCTATGTGAGGTAAGCTGGGCATATTCCCTGGTCGCATCATTAATAGGTTTAATAGAACTTTGGCTACAGATTGTTTACCAGACAATACCTTTTGTTGTTGGAAATTATCTAAGCCAAAATCGAGTTCTCTTTTAAACTCTTCCATTACATCACCCCTTTGCATAAGCAAAAATATTATATTTATGTAGCTGGTATATAATAATATTTGAAATAAAGCTTTCATGATACAAAAAAAATAAGGATGAATAATCATCCCTAATTTTTAGCTGGTTCGGGTATCAATGTATTATTGTATACATCTTTATTATCCAGCTCAGGTATCTTTGTTGTGTAATACTCTGTAAGTTGCGACCTGGTTAAATTGATATATCTACTCATTTCGATATTATCAGTGATTGACACAACATTGTTGCATATAACACATACCTACAATGGTAACATTGATATACTGAAAACCATCAGAAGGGCTGTTGAAGCAGCCATTCCCATCATGCTTGAAGTTGTTGTAAATGTTTTCATTCTGGAACTTAGAAATTCTATGTCTTCGAATGTATCGGCATCCATTATGATTTTCTCAACCCTGGATTCTATGTCATTTATACCCGATATAACTGGACCTAAAGCTATATACGCAAATAATATTAAAAATATATATTTTAAACCAGTTGCCAATAATATACCAACCTCTATTGTATATGCTATTACCAGTAAGGTTTTAATAGTATTATAGTGTGGTAATATAAATTGTTGAAATCTAAGTCGTCTGGTTCTATTTTTGGTCATTATATAATTCCATGATAAGTGTACTAAGTCTGCTGATAAATGATATACCTGAAATAATATTAGACCTGCAAACACACTATCAAATATTTGTTTTGACCAAGACATGCCTACAAAGGCTACCATAAAGGCTTGTAGACAACTAAATGTCATTCTTGTTATAAAGTATTTCTTCTTATTCATGATTTAATTCCTCCCACAGAATTATTAATATTCGGGTTATCTATATATACACCCTACATTTATAATATATAAATACTAATTGTAAATAAACGATACAATTAAATAAGATAAGATAAAAGATAGGAGGCGTTAATATGCATAAGTGTCTTATATGTGGTGAAAAGTTTACTGAGTTAGAAGATTTGTATTCTCATATAGAAGAAGAACATCCTGACCTCATACCTAAAGATTTCACCGCAGCACAATACCATTATTTCCTTAAGACAGGAAAGGACCACGGTTCTTGTATTATAAACAAGAAGCCAACTAAATGGAATCCAGTTACTAATAAATATAACAGATTCTGTGAAGATCCCAAATGCAAGCAGATATATAGAGATGAATTTAAAAAGAGGATGATAGGTAAGCATGGAAAGATTCACTTGTTAAGTGACCCTGAACAACAGAAAAAGATGTTGGCTAATAGGTCTATATCAGGTGAATATAGTTGGTCAACAGACCCTCGATTAAAGTTTACCTATACTGGCTCATATGAGTTAGATTTTATCAGGATCCTTGATTTATTCTTTGATTGGGACCCTGAAGACTTAATGATGCCTTCACCTCATACTTACTATTATCAATATGAAGGTGAAAAGAAATTCTATATACCTGATGCATTTATACCCTCCCTTAACCTTGAGATTGAGATAAAAGATGGTGGAGATAATCCTAATAATCATCATAAGATTCAAGATGTTGATAAGGTTAAGGAGAAGCTTAAAGATGGTGTACTAATGAGTCAAAAATCATTTAGTTACATCAAGCTGACTAACAAAAACTATGAGCCATTATTTGACTTTCTAATGAGGGCTAAGCAAGTTTATGCTGAGAAGGGAGATATTGATAATATGGCTCCCATATTTATCGTAAATGAATCAGTTGTTGAAGTCGAAGTATTTGACGAAGCTGTTATGGAAGGAGTGATGTATAAGATTGCTAATAAGCTTATAAATCATTCGCTAAATCGCCCAGGAAATGTATTACTCGGTTCAATTTCAACTGTTAATTATTTAAGGAAGGTTGCTAGAACGGCTAAGACTAAAAAAGAAATAGAAAAGGCTCTCGAAATAGTCGATAGGCATTTAGGTTTAATGAAAAGAAATAAGAATTACAAACTTAACCATGGAAATGTAATTCCTGTAGTTGATAAGAAACTCAAAGAACCTATGTTAGATAAGACTATTGAGGATATTGAGGACATAAAACATGATCTTGAACAGAGAAAGAAAACTGTTACTGAGATGATGGAAGTTGTTGAAGAAAATGCTTTTATCACAAAGAACATCGGTGCTATTATCAATTTAAGAGTAAAGATGCTTGAGTCTGCAAGTTCATTTAATAGTCTTAAAGCTGACCTGATGTCCTTAGTCGATAAGGCTAAGACAACGGATGACATTAAATACTTAAAAAAAGAACTTTCATCGGCAAAGAAGTATGTAAATGAGCTAGCTAAGAAAGAAACAAGGTATAAAGATGCTGCCAATAGTTTCGTTAAATGGTTAGATGAAGACTTTGCAGCAGCTTTAGATAAAAAAATGAAGACTCTATCTAAGGTTGAAAAATCTTCTGTTAAAGAAGGGTTGGAATCTAAGACCTTACAGAATGACAATGGTATTTATCTAAATAATATTCTAGAATCAGCTACAACGTCAGAGGGATTATATCCTGTGTATATTTTACTAACTTATACTGCTACTAATATGGCTAAGTTGATAAGGTTCCAAACGGGTGACCCCTACAGTCATGCAAGTATTACATTTGATAGTAGCCTACATGATATATACAGCTTTGGTAGAAAATATAAAGATTCTACAATGAGCTTTGTTAATGAAGATATAAATGACGGGCTTCTGAAAGATGTAAAAGACAATGCTGATTATTCATTGTATGTTGTATTTGTTGCCGACAATCAATTGAAGGCTATGTATGAAAAGCTCAACTATTTTAAGAAGAAAAAAGATGAGCTAAAGTACAGTTTCCTAGGTCTATTTAATATAGCTATAGGAAAAGAGACACATGCCGAGAATCAATATTTCTGTAGTCAGTTCGTCGCTGAAGTTCTTAGAGCTGGTAATGAAAAGTGGTTAACTAAAGACCCGAGCCTGTATACACCTTACCAGTTAGCTAGAATAAAGCCAGCGATGTTCGTTGAGAGAGGAAAACTCAAAAACTATTCCAAGGAGAAAGTTGATAGAAAAGTTGCTGAACTCATGAAAAAGCTATAAAACAAATATGTAAGAAAGGAGATGATATCAGTGGGTATCTTTACAAAAAATAAACAGATTGTTGATCCTAATAAGCCTGTAATGGCTCTAACTCTTGGAGGTGTACTAAATAAGCAATTGGCTGATATTAAGGATAATATCCCTAAGGGTTACACTCTCGTAATGAACGATACACATGACCTCAGTACAATAAAATCATATGTCGAAAGATTAAGGCGACAATACGCTGGTTTTGGAAGTGGTAAGAGTATAATGCTTGTTAATGACTGGATGCGTAACTTCGGTAAGGATAAAAGGGTTCTTGCCATGGTTGTTCAAAATGTCGAGGGTGAAAGCAAATTGAGCATAACTAGCAATTCCAATGGAGTTGGTTTAGGTACAACGTATGATATGCCTTTAGATGATTATGAATCAGTATTTGTATTCCTTTTAAAAGGAGATAAAATGCATGTATACTGTGTTTATGATAAGGATAAAGAAGATTTAAACAAAATTGTTGATTCGTTCAACGTATAAAAAAATGAGGATGGGACTGCACCATCCTCATTTTTTATTGTCTATCGAAAATCTCACCATAAACTGTGAGATTAACGATATCAATCATTTTATTATCTTGAGATAACATAATTTTATTAACATCGAATTGTAGATTTGGATTTTTTCCATACTCATTATTCAATGCTTGTTCTTTGATAACCTTACCAATCTTCTCAAGATAAGGGGAAAAGTTTGAACATCCATAACCCTTGGGTTTGTCGATATTCTTATTTTTATATTCATCTGGTAATTCAGAGAAGAACATTGATTTTATTAACATCCATCGTCAAGGTTATTTATATTCCCAGCAGACATTTCAGTTATCTTTTGTACATACTTAGAAATCTTTCCTTGCTCAAGATGTGATATCCACCAAACACCCATTATAGGATACCATTCTCCTTTAATCTTACCAGCATTTCTACCTGAAGATTTAAAGAATGGCATTGTAAACTCAAGTTTATGTGCACCGTCATCAACTCTAACGTCTATAGTAGCTATCTCTCTACTACCACCAAAAGGTCCTATTACTAATGAATTATGGTTTACTTGTACTTTCATGTCTAATTCCTCCCACATAATTTGAAATTTATCCCATATATATTGTCGACATGATTAAGGGATATATCATCATATCTATATTAATAATATATAAATTTAGTTATTAATTATACCAATACTAACAAAATATTAAATACCGATAAATAATAAGATGGAGGGGATTTTATGTTTAAAAAAATGTATAAGCTCAAAATACGAGCAAAATTAGTATTAACAACTTTGATAATTTTAACAGTAGCATTAGTATCAGTTTCATCGGTGAGTTACTTTGTATTTAAGGATAGGTTGCAAGATAAAATAATGCAATCTCTTGGTACAATCACTGTAGATAGAGCCGAATTTGTGAAGAGTTGGCTAAGTAAATTGGAATATATAAGTGTGGTCAATTTTGTGACAAATAACGATAACGATAGTGTTGATATTGCGGATTTACACCTGAGTAAAATAGATTCCACGATATTAACATCCTTTATATTCTTTAATGATGGTAATTTAATTGATGCAAATGGGTGGAAACCTGACCCTGGTACTGATTTAAAACAAATGAATTGGTATAAAGTTGGTATATCGTCCAATAAACCAACTTATTTATTAGATAGGGATTTAAAAACAAATAATGTTTCAGTATTCTGTGTAAGGCAGTTTACCGATAAAAACGGAAATGTAAAAGGGGTAATTGCTCAGATATATGATTCTAATGTATTTAACACTATGGTCGCTTCATTAAGAGCCGAAGGTGACGGATATGGATACATAGTGGGAAAAGGACATATATTAGCACATCCTGATAAATCACTTGTTGGTAAAACAGTTGAGGATGCTGGCGTTGCAATAGCTAATGAATTAGTTGCTAATTTAGGTACTCCTATTCACTATGAATTCAGAAATGTTAAGAAATATGGTGTTGCTGTAAAAATACCTGATATGCAGGATGCGTATCTTATAATGGCTGTACCAGATGAAACTGTTTTAAAACCATTAGATAACGTGGACCTATATATGATTGGAATATCATTATTATTTTTACTATTGGCATCAATAACATTTTCGATAATGTCAACTAGGATATCAAACCCTCTAGTTAAGAGTAGTGAATTGTTGGGGCATATAGCTTTGGGAGACTTTACTAGAGATACTGATTCTGCCGATTTAAATATTCCTGATGAAATAGGAGATATAAATAGGTCTGTTGATAAAGTTAAGAAATCGCTTATAGGAATTATAAAAGAACTTAAAAGTAGCAGTAATATATTATCTCATGATGCTCAGTCACTGAGTGCAACTGCTACACAGAGAACTTCTGGTTTACAACAAATAAGTGTTAGTTGTAACGAAATGGCTGCTGGTATACAAGTATTGGCTGATAATAATCAAGAGAGTGTTGCATCATTGACAGATCTCAGCTCTCTATTAGATAAGGCTAATGAAATATCTAGTGGCATGGTTGACAGGGTAGTTATTGCCCAGCAAAAAAGTAATATCGGGTTATCAGTAATGAAAGAATTGATGGATGACAATTTAGTAGTAAACGCTGCTGTTGGAAATATGAATACAACGGTTGCTGATATTTACGAAAAATCAAATAAGATAAAAGATATACTGGAAATTATTAATAATATTTCTGGTCAAACAAACCTCTTGGCTTTGAATGCTTTAATAGAGGATGCTAAGATAAAAGAAAACAATGGTTTCTCAGTTATTGCTAATGAGATAAAGAAACTTTCGGATCATACAAAATTAGAAAGTGCTAATATTTCATCAAAACTTAGTGAGATAACTGTTGGTATTGAGAAATTAGTTGAGTATTCATCTAAATTTGATAGTACTATGAAGGAGCAGACTGGTACAATAAACTTGTCTAATGAATCATTTAAGAATATTTCTGACTCAATTGATGAAGTTATTCAGTTAACAAATAAACTTAAAGATATTGTAATCAATATTGATGCAAATAAAGTAACCGTATTAAGTATGGTTGAAAATAATGCTAGTTTAACAGAAGAGTTTTCTGCCAATATACAAGAAATAACAGCTTCTGTTGAACAGAATCTTGCTGGAAGCGAAGAAAATCTTAATACTATTAAAAAGCTTGATAAACTAAGTAATGGATTACTTGCTATTGTAGAAAAATTCAAAATATAACGTATTTTAGTAGGGGTAGAATTATCTACCCCTACATTTTATTATTTTAAAAACATCTATGTAAGTATAATATAAAGAAAGGTGATGATAAAGATGGGAATAGTTCATGAGAGTAAATTAACATCTCAAGAGAGAAAAGAACTGCCTGATGGGACTTTTGGACTTCCTGAGGATAGGGCTTACCCCCTTCATGATGAAGAACATGTAAGGAAAGCCATTCAGTTCTTCAAATATTGTAAACCCGTCAAAAAGAATGCACTAGCTAATAACATAAATAAACGTGCTAAAGAATTAGGACTTAAACTTCGAATCAGCAAAGAAAATCCTTTCTATAAATACGCTGATAAGAATATAGTACAGGAAGTGTCATTAGCTCAAGACGGATTTGCATTGGTAAATGAATCAGTAGAGATACCATCTCCTGATTGTATCGGAAAACCCAATTACTCCATATTTGAGAATCTATTAAGTTCAGACCCTCAAACTATGGAAGAAATGATTAATATCGAAAAATGTCTTTCTAGGGAAATAATCCCTAAGCTCAGAGCATCTTTCGGTGAAGAAGTTAGTAAAGGGCATCATCTAATCAATCCAATAGCGTTGATAAATAAAATAATGAGTAAAGTTTATCATAAGTTTTTATACTTTCATGATTACATGAGTATATCAACTGAACTTTCTAAGATAATCAATCTCACTACTGGTATTTTAGATGATATAACATATGCTATAGATAATTATATTTATAGGCAGAATGTTCCAGCGGCTAACATTAAGATTAAACTACTAGAGGACATATGCAACAACTTCAATTGCAATATATATTTAGTAGAAAGATTACTTGAGCAGTTGATATTTGCATGTCATACAACAATAACAGAGTTGAAAAACATAGCAAAGACCTCTGAAGCAAATCAGGATGAGAAGATAGAAAAGGTAAATAAGATCATGGGCTCATTAAGAGATCTTTCAATAAGATTATTAAAGGATGAACCTAATGTAGATACTATTATACCTATTCCAAGACTTGCTATTGGTATAGCTCTTAAATCAGATAATCTCAATTTCATTAATACTGAAAATTTCCTCAATACTACGAAAAATGAAATGAAAAATGAAATAAATATTATACTAATGAGTAACATGATGGGTTGTTCATTATCCTTCTTTGGAGATGATAAACCGTTCTTCTTGAATGAAGTTTCTAGAGGGAATAGAGAGATTTATGATATAATAGATTTCTTAACAGGTTCATTATGCCGTGACAATATACGTCGTTATAACACTGACTTCACATTAACTTTAGATGCCAAAGATATAATGGTATTTTCAGAATTAAAAGAATATATAACTTCTATTTATCCTTCAACGGATAGAAATGGAGAAAGATTCTATTATGGCGTTAATGAGAATCAGTTGTTCTTACTAGGAAAGAATGTAGGGGTGACTAATCAATACATCCTAGTGAAACTCTATGATGGTGAGTGTATGAATGCGGAATTAAATTTCTTAAGAAATCCGCAGAAGATGACTCCTGTCAAGATTATTACGATTAATCTATGTTCCGAGAGAAGAACTCCAAGCGTTCTCACAGAGGGAATTACCATTGATAAAGATGGTAATATGAAATTTGAGTTTAAACCGAGGAAAACCTATATGGATGAGTATTCGGAAAATCATAAGCTGTTATTAGCTAATAGTAAAGCTAAAAACTATGAAGGGATGAAGAAGAATCTCGCATTCCTATTTGCTATGATAACAACTATAGAAAGGGATGTTATTTATAAGAAAGATGCCAAAATAAAACCAGAAAAGAAAAAGGATGCTGAAAAAGCAAGAACCTTCGCTATCAATGACTTTAAAACATATCTAAAGGAAGTTCAGAAGGCAGAGCCTGGATTTGACTTTGCTAAATACTATGATGAAAGTGGATATGGTAAACTGACAATAAATGTTACTAGAGATAGCATAGAAGGTATCAAAAAGATATTAAGAACTATAATGATTTCATAAAAAGATGGGCTTTCATATGAAAGCCCAAATTTTAACCTTTTACTAGGGTTAGAACATAATAGTAAAATCTTTAATTTAGGAGTGATTTTTATGAATAGGATAACCTCACTGAAGGAGAGGATAATGCCATTATTAGGTGGCGTAGTATTAGGAGTTTTATTATCATTGACAACATTATCAAATGTTAATATGGAAAATAGCAGTAAATTAATACCTGCTATAAATTTAAACGTTGAAGAAGTAAAAGTTGAGGAGAGTGCTCCTCTTAAAATTGAAGAACAAAAAATTGTTGAGGTTGCACCTTCACCTGTAGTAGTTGAAGATCCTCAGCCTGAACCAGTAAAGCCTATAATAAATGGCTTATATAAGGTTACAGCAAGTGCATTGAATGTTAGGAAAGAAGCTTCCATGAATGGGACTATACTTGGAGTTTATCATCAGAATAATATAGTTGAAGTAATTGGGCAGGAAGGTGAATGGTATAAAAATGCTGATGGTTTCATTCACTCTGATTATATTACTAAACATACTGGTGAAAAACCCTCTAGACTGTCAAAAGTGTCAGTATCAAGAGGTGGAACCATGGGTTCTTATTTTACCCTTAATGTATCTTCCAAATCAGGTTTATCATTAGATGATATATATCGGATAACTGAAGGGACTGCATTAAAAGGTATAGAGGAAGCTGTATTAGAAGTTGAGGAAAAATATGGAGTTAACGCTCTATTTACTATAGCAGTAGCAAGACTTGAAAGTGGTAATGGTACAACTAGGATAGCCCAAGATAAAAATAATTTATTTGGGTTAAATGCTCTAGACAGCAATCCATATAAGCACGCTTTCAGCTATGATACGAAGTCCGAATCTGTTTATGCGTTTGGGAGGATAATTAAAGATAATTACATAAACAGAGGATTAGATACTCCTGGAAAAATTAATTCTGTTTATTGTCCAGCTAGTGATAGTTGGTCTGATAAAATAATAGTGTTAATGAGGGAGGTACATTACAAAGGTAATAAAAGGTAACTCGATTTTCAATTATATATTATAATCGGGTAATGAATATAAAATTATATTTCAGGTAACAAAAAAATAATTATATTATTAGGAGGTAATATCATGAGTCAAAATCAAAATCAAAATCAAGGAAAGAAGTTTGGTCTATTAGACCGTAATGCAGACATTGAACCAATTGGTGTAGTTTACAATGTGACAGGTGCAGCTATTGAAGAATTCGTATACAATTACCTTACAAGACTAAAGGAAATTGATGGAGTTGCCGCTGTAAGAGCACATGTAATCAGAGATGGAAGCCAAAGACCAGAAGTTACACTTTATGTGTTCCTTCAATCAAACAGCAAGGACGTTGCATCCAATATGGGTAATATCCCAGACCACATCAAAAAGAAGATGGATGAAGGTTCCTACAGAGCTTCCGAAAAGCTCAAGAAAGCAATGTATCCACTTTGCAAAGAATTGAAGATTGGCGTACATCCTGAAAGACTGTTATACGTTAAATGCGACGTATTCAAGACTTTAGGTATCATGTTCGCTGCTGATCCAAAGGTTCACTCAATTACTATTCCTGAAGTTGTTAAGCTGAAGAAGAAGAACAGCATCATTACCGTTGTTAAGACTAACAAGTTCATCGACAAGGAAGATGCTTCAAGCTTCGATAAGTTCAGCCAGATAATCGAAAGAATGGAAGAGTAATCTGAATAAAAAAAGATAAGGGGATATGGAGACATATCCTACCTTATTTTTTTATAGCAAGGAGGTGTTATACGATGCCTAGAGTTAAACCAGAAGAGTTAACTTATGAAATAGAATCTTTCGTAGGCACTCTTAAAGAAAGTGATAAACATGATTGGTGTAAAGCTGTTGCTAAGATTTCATGGAATAATAATCCTGCAACACTGGATATAAGGAATCTTAACTTATCAGCTAAGAGAATAGGTAAAGGAATAAGTCTAACGGATGAAGAATCTGATAGACTTGTAGATATATTACTTGAGGAAGATTATGGTACTATGGAAGCTCTAGAAAAAGCAGTTTCCAGAAGAAAGAATCGCTTTACTATTACAAGTAAAGCGGCTAATAATTGTTTTGATGAAAAATATATTATAGAGATAAATCTCTAGGGGGTATTAAAATGATAGGTAATAATGAAAATCAAGAAACTTGTAATGTTTTAGAAGTTACACCTGCTCAACATAATTTTGCAAATAGAATTGAGAGCAATGAAGGATGGGAAAAATCAACCCTTCAGTTTCAGATGGCACCAGTTAAAATATTTAAAATAGATTGGTCAAAAGTACAGAGTCTGGAAGATATTAAACTTATACTTGATAAGCTTGATATAGCATTTTTTGGTGAAGATATAATTACAGGAATGGAGCATTTTGTATATCAAGTAGAATCACCACAGGTATAAATATATGGATGCTATATTTAACCTATTCAAGGTAAAATTTACGAAACTTGACCAGTTAATAAGCGAGCACTGTAAAGATATAACAAAAGATTCCAAAGTTAATATATTTATAAACTTTGAATCTGTATTAAAGAAATTAGCTTCCTCTAATATAGAGGAATACCTGAGGGTTAAAACTGAAGATAGGTCTTTTGAGATGATAAGTAATATAGTGAATCTTGCGGCTCATTATAGATGGTTCTTTACAAAGAATAAGATATATTCCAAGGTCTATATTTACTTTTCATTCCCATTTAAAAGTTATTATAAAAATAGGTTAGTTAACCCTGACTATAGGACATATTACGAACATAAATATTCTAAGAATCCAAATCATTTTGTGTTAGGTAGCGTTTTAGATAACGCTATTCCTTTCACAAAGATAATATTAGAGTACATAGAGGGGGTTTACCTGATTCAAGGAGAACATTTAGAATCCTCTCTTGTACCTCGCATTATAACGAATGATGTAGAAGACAACATCGTTAATTTCATTGTTTCTACAGATAAATATGATTACCAATATGCGAATAAAGGTCATTATATTATTAGACCAAAACAGGATAATAGTTATATGGTCAGTAAAGAGAATCTTATCTCTACTATTAAGAAAGAAGAAAAGGTTGATAGTGATACAGATATTAATAGTGAATATTATCCATTCATACTTTCGCTTATGGGTGATAAATATAGAAACATTGATAAGATAAAGAGAGTTGGTTTAACTAATATCATTAAGATGATTAACAAAGCTAAGAAAGAAAATGTTATTGGTGAAGATGTGTATAATATCAATATTCTTTCAAATATTATAAAGGAAGAGTTTAAACCATTAGTATTAAACAATTTCTATTGTGTTGATATTGACACACAGTATCAGCTTTGCAACATCAAAGATTTATATACAATAACTTCTCAATTAGTTGATAAGTTCGACAATGCTTCATTAAAGAAGATAAATGATGAGTTCTTCACAAATTATCCACTCTATATTTTGGAGCTTGCCGATGCGAACAAATTAATTAAGAAGAAAGAAAAGAAAAATATATTTATTTAGGAGGGTTCTAGCATGGAAGAAAAAATTATAACAGGAGAAAACATTGAGGAAAATGTTACTCCTGGGGAAGTAATAGACTCCACTGTTGAAGTGGAGACACCCCAACCCCCTCAAACTTCATTCACTGTAGTTCTATATGATTGCGGTGTAGAAGGTGCAATATCTAAATCAGCTTTGGAGAGAGGACTTGAAAATCCTAGAATCAAGGAATTACTAACATTGGATTGTTGGTATGGATGTAGCAGTAGAGGGGATCAAGAATATGCCTTATATGTAGACCCTATGAAGGTGTCACATAATATAAAAGGATTCTGGTGGGATGACCAAAAACTTATGGGACAGATAATCGTACTTCAAACCCCTATGGGTAAAATACTTCAGGATGCTTTAATAGGAGATTCTGAACAGGTATTATTTATGCCAACTGGTTATAGAGAAACCGACCCAGAAGGAAATGTTAATATACATCTAGTCACCTTTGATTTTGGGATAAAGGAAACATTAGCTACAGAATATATTCCTTCAGATTATATTAATGAGTCTCAGGATACTGATGTTGATAATACTGAAACCCAACAAGGTGAAGAAGTAGAAGAGGTTATAGAAGAGTAAAGCCGCTTGGCTTTATTTTTTTATTTGCATACATTTATATAAATGAATAACTAATAAGAGAGGTGAATAAAAATGGCAGAAGGTACACCTAATGTAATGCAATTTTATAGATATAATGTGGATTCATTTGATATTATCTTTCCTAATGACCCTAATCCTGTAAATATGGACCCTAAGCAAATTACAGTAATATCATTAGAGAGAGATTTTGATAATGATTATTTCCCTATATTAAGGGTTAACATGACAATGGACCCAAATTTATATTTTAAAATTTTAAGTAATAAACTTGGCGTTAAAATAAGAATGAGAATGCAGAAATCTATATTTGATGCTAAGAAAGCTTTTAGATTTAAGCGAGATGTATTTAATGATGTTTTCAGTGTATTTATAGACGATAATACTCCGAATATAGATAAGAATCAACAAAAGACCTCTAAGGAAACTGAGAAATCTCAGAAGACCCCAAGAGACCTTAATAATGAAGTTAGTTTCTATTTATTCAAGGAGAGTGATTTACTGAACTCTAAAAAAATAATCAATGCTGTATTATCTAGTGCTAGTCTTGTTGATGCTGTAACATACTGCTTATCAACATCTGGTTTTAATAGAGTATTAATGTCACCATTTGATAATAGAGGTTCAGTTAAAGAGTTAGTATTGCCCCCTTTGACTGTATTGGGAGAATTATTGTATCTTGAGCAACAGTATGGTTTCTATAATAAAGGCTCGTTGATTTTTTTTGATGTTGATGCATCTTATATAATTGATAGAAATCCTACATGTACTGCATACCGTAGAGATGAGTTTAGACAAACTATCTTTACAATTAAAGACCCTACAAATGCACATTCATTCAATCCTGGTAGTTTAATAAATGAAAAAGAAAAAAGATTCTTTATCAATGTGACACCAGGTTCAATCAATATGTATAATGATTCTATAATCAATGACCAAATAGACGGCAATAACCTTATTACCATAAACCCTTATAGTGGTACAGTGAAGACTATAAATAGTAATGCTATTCAAAGAGGCGGTGGATCATACAAAATATTGGTTAATAGATATAATAACAATTTTATCAATGAAGCTGAGGCTCATAGGCGTAGAGAGAATGGTAATGTGGTACATGTCAGTCTTAATGATTTTGACATAGAATCACTTAGTCCTAATAAGGAATTTATATTCTTATTTCAAGATACTGAGATAAATAAGTCTCATAGTGGTAATTACAGAATAAGCAAATCAGTGGTCACATTTGGCAAATCTGGAGAAGAATTTATAATAACTGGGTTTGCAGAGTTTAAAAAATGATATGGATAGAGTTAATCTCTATCCATATCATCTTATTTTTTTACCTTATCTTTAACTTTATTTACTACTGTTTCAGCAGCTCCAGCTACTCCAGTTTTCTTTTCCCCTTCTACTTTAGGGGTAGCTCCTGGGTCATTACTGATTCCTTTTCCAGCTTCATTTACAATACCCTTAAGAGCATTGAGATATGCTGAAAACTTTTCTTCCAATACTGTCATTAATGCTGATATACTTAATTGATATATCTGCATTGCATTCTTAGCAAATGATAGTTGGTCAGAATTCAATTTACTATATGTCTGTTTTATATCATCTGTTTCCTTTTGGTTAGCATCACCCTTATTAACAACTTCAACTTTGGTTGGTTGTTTGGAAGCATCTAGAACCTTAGGTTCTTCCTTTTTAGGCTCTTCCTTGGCAGGTGCTTCAGCTTCTAATACTATAAAGTTATCACAGTATTTAAGCTCAGTTTCAGAATATAATGAATTCTCAACCAAGCAGAAACTTTCTTTTGCTGCGATATTCTTTATCATACCTTCAATTGTTTTAATTTCTTTTTCAGCCTTATTCATTAATCCCTGAATGAACGGCTCTATGTCCTTACCATAATTATAGCAATAGTTTTTGAATTCTTTTACTAGTCTCTCTAAATTAGGACCCTCGAGAGCAACAGGCTTAATAGGTCCTTTAGGTTGACCACATCTATAGGTATTTTTTAATCCTATAGTAAGATCTCCGTTCTCATCCAGATAATTAGACAATAATTCAGATTTTAACTTGTTCATATCTGAATAAGTTTCTTTAGACTTAGGATTAGTTGCAGCAGACCTGATTTTGGTCTCAACGGCAGATGCAACATCTCTCATTTTCTCCATAGGCATTTCCCAATAAGGTAATGCACTTATCTTAAGGTCTGCATAGTTTATCTTATCAAGCTTATTAAAGTTATTATCCATCCATTCCTTGTTGGATTCAAAAAGGCTCTTAGCCTTTCCTTTAAACACATTAATTAGTCTTTGAAAGAATGATTTGATTCGTTCCCATAAACTTTCAGTTTTAGCATTAGTTTGAGTACCAACTTCTTCAAGAAGAATGTGATGGTCTTCCAAACATGCTATCATGAATTCCGACTCGGCTTCCATTCTTTCAAACAGGATTTCATTGAATTCCTTGTTGAAGAGTATATGTTTAGCGGTTACTTCCATACAGTAATCCATTTATATTCACTCCTTTCTTAATTTTCTTTCTTCTCTTCTTCTTTTTTATGAGTCATTGACTTTCTAACTATCACTCTATATAGCTTTAATGCTTCTTTAAGAGCATTAACTTTCTCAACCATTGCTGTTACACAGATATTACCAAGCTCTTTAGCTTGAGTAAACTTAAAGTTATAGAAAGTATTTATCTTCTCAAGGTCACTAAATGCATAATTCTTCTCAACTTTATTACCAGTATTTTTAATACCATAACCACTTTCTTTCTTTTCAATCTTATTCATACCTATGGTCTTATTATTACCCTTGTAATATACACTGGCACTCTTTTCGAAGAATAACTTCATACTGTCTATAAGAGCCATTACTTTGTCTCTTTCTTTAACAGCATCATTATATAATTTCTTCGTGTGAGGATAATCGTTGATTATCTTAGTAAGGTATGATTTCTTAACTTCAATATCTGTTTCCTCATCCTCACCTTTTCTATATAGCTTTCTAGCAGTCTTAACAAATTCGTCTTCTTCTATCTCACCTGACATACCAAGCACATATGCTCTTAATTTATTCATTTGAGTTGAAGCAACGTATTTATCCTTTTCTTTAATTATGTCACCTTTCTTCTTTCCGTCTAACTGCTCAAGTTCACTGTTGTAGTCACTAATTATGGCATCTATCTTATCAAGCCTAGGAATACTATCTTGGAATACATAATCATACCCCTTGATAGTGAAGTCTGGATCTAACTTCTGAAGATGGTCCTTATATTTAGTTAGGAACGCATCAAAGTCACCGAGATAAGCGTTGATAATCATAAATACTTTCTTCATGAATTCAGTGAACCTTTTCATGAGGTTTTTGAAGAATCTTATTACAGAATCAATAAAGTCGCCGAATCCTTCTGTAAGTATTTCAAGGCTCTGTTCTTTCATTGATAAATGAGTAACTTGAATATGATTCTTGTTAATATCAAAATATTCTTCTTCTAATATTAACATAGTCTCCAAACAAGATTGAGATATATCGAAATCATCAGTTTCACATCTCAGTCTTGATGTAGGAGCTGTAGGCTTATTAGTGAAAATATTATTGTATATCACTTATATCACTCCTTTTCTTGTATTCTTTTATTAATTTGTTTGGAATAAAAAAATTATACTAGATGACCGAAGCCATCTAGTATAATTCTTATTTATTAAACGTATTTCATTGCAGCTTCAAGGATTGACTCAGCACCTTCGCCAGCTTCGTTGGCATCACCATCAAAACCTTCTTTAACAGGTTTGAATGTTAGGTAATGCTTAAGAATAGCTTCGAACTCTCTTGCCATTTCCTTTATGCAGTCAGCTTCAACCTTTGATAGAGATGAAAGCACAGTTGCTCCGAATCTCAACATTTCAGTTGCATGTGATACATATGGAGAAACCTTTGAATAGTCATCTCCCTTAAACTTGTTAGCAGCCTTGTCGATAGCTTTTATAATCTTATCGAACTCAGTGTTAACCTTTTGCTCTTCTTTTTCAACTTCCTTAAGAGCCTTGTCTTTTTCTTTGATGAAGCTCATCATGTATTCTTTGGAGTTACTTGAGAAGTCTTCAAACTCTTCTTTAGTGTCTTCACCATTTCTGAAGGCTTTCTGAACTTCTTCCATAACTTCTTCAACAGAGTCTCCACCAAGCTTCTTGAGTAATTCTTCTTTTTCATCAGCAGTGTTATACTCTGCTTTGTAAGAAGACTTATTCTTATCAAGTGCATCATGATGGCTATCTGATTTAGTAACATCAGCATCAACAACACCGTTTCTGTAAGTGTCCATTGCCATTGTGATTATACCTATATTCTTAGCACATGCATTTCCGCCAGCATCATAAGTATACTTAAATGTTGTATACTTGAAGCCCTTAGCAGTCTTTCCTCTTAATTCTTTTTCAAACTTCTTAACGAAATCTGAACCAGAAGTGAAAATTATAGCAAGCATTCTCTTGAACTTGTTGTACCATTCTTTTATTTTAGCCCAAAGCTTGCTGAACATTTCTTTTATTTTAGCCCATACACCTTTCCCGAAAGCTTCGAGAAGAACTTCTGGGTCAGCAGCACTTTCTAGAACTGCTTCTTCCATCATAACATCAGATATATACATACCTGCTCTGAGCTGGTAAGAATCTTTAGCAGACTCAGTTATGATTTGATCAAAACATTCATTAGTCGGTTGGATAAATCCAACATTCTCTGTAGCAGGAACGTAGCTTTTTGATCTATTTCCGAATATAGCCATTTTCTTTCCCTCCCTCTATATTAATCTACTTTTTTATACCTGAATGCATTTACGCAGACAGCTTTGTAAGTGTTATTTCTTTCAGTAACTGCTTCTTTCCAAGCTCTGAACCAGTCAAGAGCAATTGTCTTAGCTTCGCTGAATAATGAAGCTTCTTTCTGAGCAACTTGAACCATTCTAGCAGCAACGTTTCTAACGTGCTCAGACTTGGTTTTGTCACCAACAGCTTTATCTGAAGCCTTTTCCCATTCTCCAACCTTCTTAATTTTCTTTTCGAAAATCTTATCACAATCTTTGATTGCGTCTTCAGCATTCTTAAGGTCTTTGTTAGTCTTAAGAACATTGATGATCTCTCCGATGTTAATCTTAACATCTTCCTTATCATTGTCATCAGTAGCTCCATCTCTGAAGTGTGCAAATAGAGCTTCTTTAAACTCTTCATTGTCAAGACTTCCGCTACCAGTAGCATAAGTTCCTCTTAAGGAATCAAAGAAATCAGATCTTTCTTCATCAATTCTGTCAATGAATTTGTCAAGATCTTCTATCTTAGATCCAGCAGGTTCTGGAACTGCGAATTTCTTTTCAATTTCTTTCTCTGCAACTTCAAGTAATGTTGAAGCCTTATCACCGTCAAGGTTAGTGTACTTGAACATCTTATACTCATAACCTGAAAGGTTAAGTTTTCTAAGTTGCTTCTCGTACTTTGTTGCAAACTCTTTGCCTGATTTAAACATTCCGTCGAAGAATCTTACAACAGAAGCAAAGAATTGCTTAATTTTTCCCCACATTTTCTCGAGGAACGTTTTTATTTTAGCCCAAACGTCTTTGACCATTCCTTCAGCAACAGCTTCGAATTCAGCCATTCTAGCCTCTACTGCACTTGATTCGGTTAAAATCTTAAGATCTCTCTTAAGGCTAAGTTCTTCCATATCGAGAGCGTGTATAGACTCAATAATTGCTAATTGATCTTCAAAGCCTTCTTGAATAGCCAGTAAATCTCCATTATTTTCGCAAGAATAACCCTCGAAAACAGGAGCAGTTAAATTAGTAGTATTTCTACCAAATATACTCATGATCTACTCACAACCTTTCTATAATATTTTTTATAAATATGTTTGTAATTGTAATTTAAATAATCTGAAATTTATAATAGTTTAAATCCATTCTGGTCTGTAGATGCAGACTGGGACTGGATATTGTCGAGCGTCCAGCTCTTATTTTCTTGTTTTAAAGCAACCGCAGTTTTATTTTCTGTTAAACCATGGTTAACCTTTATTCTGTCTGAAATCTCATTAAGCTTATTAATAGCTTCTTGTTGTTTCTTGAGAATCTCATTTTTCTTCTTAGCAGATACTGTACCAGATTCAAGACTTTGCTTATTTATCTCAAGCAACCTAGCCTGTTGTTTAAGATAGTCAGCAGTTTTCATTCTAGAATAGTAGAAGAAGAATATTAATTCTCTTATAAGAGGTACTAATACTACAACCCCTCCTATTATTAATGTTGGTACAATAAGGTCGTCAACCCCAACAAAACCTTCCTTGCCGCTATTAACAACGGCATTTAATACTCTGGCAAAGTCTCCTTGTTTAACACTAAGATTGAACTTGTCAAGATTAGTAATACATAAGGAACCTCCTTGCCTAGCATTCTTTATAATGGTGAACTCTACTCGGTCAGGTCTCTTAATGAAATCCACATAAGAAGCCAGAATAGTGGACACAGCTTCAACACAAGCATATACTAGAGTATTATACTGAAGGATTATAAACTCTTTTTCAAGCTTGAACCCTTTCTCGAATAAATCTCTGTATGCTGCTATGTTAGATATAGCTTGAGTTACCACATCTATCTCAGCAATCCTAGTATTGGCTTTTGTAGCAATTTCTTTTATTAAGGACAGTACCGATGTCATTGAGTTGTACCCTGAATAAGCTGTGATGTCACCCTTACTTTGAGGGATGTCATCAAAATCAATATGAGCTTTGTCAACAGCGGATTTATACAGATTTGATATCATCGCATTGTTAACATTGTTCATCTCAGACTCCATAAGGGAATATAGTCTATTCCTCTCACTGTAAGTAACAGCGTTTTCTACCAATATTTTCATAACTGGATTTATAGTTATCATTTTTCTCACCTCACTTTTCTAAAAAAATTAGTATCTGTTAACAAGTTTGAGCATTTCTTTAAATGTCTTATCATTGGAGTTTTCTTTCTCCAATCCATTAAATGTTACAGATTCGAAGTTATTCTTACCATCGAACATGAAGTGTGCAATTTGTGTTGAATTGTCAACAACCACAAATCCAAGTAAGAAGTAAGTTTGCATAACTTTGTCTACGAAGTCAGGATTCATCAAATCATAACCGTAGTTTGTTTTAATATATTCAACTTCTTCCATTGATAACACTATTGAAGCGTTAGGAAGAATTTGAGTTGGTAGCATAATTGCACTCTTGATTTTAGCAAGAGCTCTTCTTCTCTTTAGTGTGATCCACCATGGAGAAGAACCTGCACTTCTATTTACTACATCATCTTTTATTTCTTTGATATTGAATACGAAATCCTTGAAGAAACTAATCTCTCCAGAAGTCCATCTTATGAAATCAAAGAATTTGTTATTACTCTTACATCCGTTAATGATATTTGTTACCATTTCATCGGAATTGATAGGATGCATTGTTGCCTTAACTCCGATTATGAAATCAAGGTATCCACCGTCAGTTTTATCTGGTCCAAGAATCTTCACTCTGATATGAAGAGTAGTTGGAACTAATTCGTTGGATTTCTTAACATCATTATCAGTTAATACTTTATCGGCAAGTCTAACATCCATTTGACTTGGTGCAAATCTCTTATTCTCAGCAGCCTTAGTCTCATACTGATTAACAGTAGTGCTTATGATGTTATTAGACATCATATTATTGAGGTTTGTGCTCCTATCCGTATTATTATTAGTAATAGGTCTAGGGCTTCCCCCTCCTTTACCACCTTTAGCTTCAGTTACGATACTATTATGGTATTTTGAGAGATTCTCATTTGCAAATTTATATAATGTACCACCCGTTGGGATGAATTTGTCATTGAGATTATCAAATCTCACATGCTCAAGAACACTTCCAAGAAGCTCCTTGTTCTCAGCAATAACTTTACCAGTAGCACCATCGTATATTCCAGCTATTACAGCTTTAGTCCCATTTTCACTTACATAAAGTGTATAGTTATCTTTAAGAACATCCACACCAAAATTCATTACATCCATTAAGTCTGACTTAACATCTGTATTCTGATGAAATTGTCTTAAGAAACCAGCAGGGTCTTTATCTGCGTCCACTCTAAGAAATGGACTCATAGTGATGGCTACTTGAGTGAAAGTTGAATACTGTCTTTCAAGAGCTTTCGTAATCATTTGAAGTGTTTGGATATCTAATGATCTAGACACTAGCACTGGAAATTGAAGTGTTCCTTCCATGCTTCTCTTGGATATTGAAGAATACTTCTTTTTTCTAAAGTATTCATCCATAGTTCCAGCAGCATCTATGTCACGCACGGTGTCTAATATATCCTTTAGAATGCTCATTTTTATCACCCTTTCTATTAATATGATTTATTAATATGTTTTAAAAACAAAAAAAATATTCACCCTTAACATTGCCTATTATTATAAGGGGTTAAGGGCAAATAGCGGTTTGGCTCCCGTTATTCTTCTATCTATCTACACATGTTTTCATTAAACATTTTCATTGTTTCTTGTTGTTTATTATAATCATCTTTCTTCATATAATTATCGAGTTTTTCTTTCCTCGTTTTATTTACCTCTTCTCTGTTTGCTAGCTTACTAGCAACCCCCGTCATCATAATAATTGTTTGTGCTAAATAAATCATAAAAACCATCCTCCCGAATTTTATTTTTAAGTCATCTCTAACTAACGCTATATTGCGGGCGGTTTTCATAAATTATTTTTCACAGTGTCTAAAAGAGATTGATGTCTTTTATCTTTCTCCTTTATACACATTGTAATAATATATATCTATTCTTTCCATTAAATTTTCAAGTGGAAACAAATATATAATTTAAAATAGAAAAAAAGAAGGTGATATAATGCGTCTTAAAGTTAAAATAACAACAGGTGGTAGTCCACTTAGGATAAGAAGTGGTGCAAGTACATCAACTTCTGTAGTAGGTTCATTCAACAAGGGTGCTGAAACCATAGTTGTAGAATCACAATCAAGTGGTGGATGGACCTGGTATAAACTAGAAGATGGACGTGGGTGGATTTGTGGTAAAGAACCTTCTGCAAGCTATAACTATGTTACGGTACTAGAGGATTTAACACCCAAACCTGCTCCGCAACCAGCCCCAGACCCGACACCTCCAGCACCTGCACCAGATGCACCAAAACCTCAGCCACCAAAAGACCCTCCGCCTCCAGCAGTAGACCATGATAAAATAAATAGTCTAATGGAGAAGAAGGATGTAGCTAAGGATATTGTATTTGGTAGTGAGATGAAGGATAAATTTGCTTTCGGGTTACCAGATTATGACCGTATAGATTTTACACCAAATTCGTCAGGATTTCCTACATCGGTAGTGGATAATGGTGTAAAAATATATAATTATTTTACTGACACATCGTTCCTTAATAACAATTTAAAGGCTGTTAGGAATAATTTGAATTTGATAGGTGATGATGGGTTTAAGTCAATCAGTAGAAACCTATTTAGAAGATTTAATAGGTTTAAGGTTGCTTATCCAGATTACCACCTAGGTAAAACATTTTCACATGTATTCTTTACAAGACCAGACTTAAATTTGGTCGACCCTTTAGGTGGAGGGAACTATCAGTTAAATTCACAGGTTTCTAATGACCCTGTGTTTTACTACTTATTTAAAAACAATCCTGAAGTAATCTTATCTTTGACAAGACATTTTTCGGCAGGACATGATTTTCATGCATTTCTGTCTAATACTGCAAGTTCATTTGAATTGTCAGATGAGTTTATCAAGACTGTTGAACATGGTGAAACCTTTACAGGGTATAAAGTACAGTATGGAAAAAATAATATTGAGTCTAGAACTGCTGGGTCATTCTCGGTCAGTTATATAGATGACCAGGATTTCTCAGTTTATAAAACTCACAAAGCTTGGATAGAATATATCTCAAGGGTGTATCGTGGCGAGATAAAAGCCGACCGTGATTATATAAAGAAAAAAATATTAGACTATGCTTGTAGTGTATACTACATAGTCTGTGGACCAGATGGAGAAACTATTTTATTCTGGTCTAAATATTATGGAGTATTTCCAACAAATGCTCCTTCGAGCACACAAAGCTGGTCAAGAGGAAACATGGTTAAAATGCCAGAATACTCTATAAACTATGCTTACGCATTTAAAGAAGATTTCAGCCCTCTGTCTTTAGCAGAATTTAATAAAAATAGCACAGGTTATTATTTGTACAAGAAGACATATGAAAAAGAATTATTGTCAACTGGTAAAGCAATGGCTGGTGCTCCATTTATTGAGACTAGACAGGATAATTCAGGAGGGTATGACTTCAAATTGAAATTCCGATATTTTTAAAAAAGGGGTGATAAAATGTCTACTAAACGAGATTATTCGAGTATTTATTCCATAAAAGAGTTTGCAATGACCGAGATAGCACCCAAGTATTTTGACCTTGATGATGTTAATCAACTCAATATAGGTTTACTTGGTTACACTACAGAACTTGTCGCAAACACAACGGAAGATACTTTTAACTCAGTTTCTACATTTATAAAAGAAATGTTCCCCAATAAGGCAATTATACCTGAGTCTATATACAATTATGCATCTCTATTCCAACTAGATAACCTATTTGCTAATCCGTCAAATTTATCAGTAATGCTATTCTTGAATGAGGCGGATATTATCAAATTGGGTACTAAGAAAGATAACTATTATGAGTTCGTATTAGACTCAAATCTTGTCATAGATATTGAGGGAAAACAATTTATGCCAGATTATGATATCGTCATTAACTGTAAACCATACAAGGGTGATTATATCTTTACGGCTTCATATGATTTAAATTACAAGAATTCTCTAAGTGATATAGTTAATCCGTACATCAAGACTAAGAGAATAAAGTATACAAATACCAATTATATTGGTTTATTATTAAAGGTACGACAGGTTAATAAATTCCAGCAAACTGAATATATTATAACAAACGACAAGATTAATTTACCAACCTTGTCATTCCAGTTCTTTGACCAATTAGCTAACTTCGAGGTGTTCTATAAAGCACCTGAAGATAAGACATATACTCAGTTAATTAAGAGGCTTATGAATACGCCTCCTATAAGAACTCCATTCTGCTACTATAAGTTTAAGAATGAACATCAAATTGAAATAACCTTTACATCAAGAGATAATTACTTCCAACCAAAGTTCAACTCAGAATTGTTAATTCATTATGAGACAACTACAGGTGTAAAAGGGAACTTCTCTTTCTATAAAGGTAACAATGTTGCTGTTATACCTAAGTCTGATAAATATGCCTATAATAATAACATTGCTCTATTTGCTATTGTGCAATCTGAGAGTGTGAATGGAAGGGATAGTTTAGGACTTGACGAGATAAGGAGTATAGTAGTTGAGAAATTCTCTACAGTTAGCTCCTATACAAATGAGAACGACCTACAGATGTACTTCTCAAACTTCCGCTATAAATACGGTAATGAGGTACTATTCTTGAAAAGGCGTGACGATGCTTTCGAGCGTCTATTCTCAGCATTTGCCATTATGAAAGATATGAATAAGGATATTTATCCTACAAATACTCTACATTTGGATATGACTCCATCTCAGTTTGATATAGAATATGAACAATCCAACCGATATATTTTAAAGGCTGGACGTTTATTTAGATATAAAGCTGATAGTAGAGATACTTCGGAATTGATTCCTGGTAAGACATTAAAAGATGATATAAGTGCATTAACTGACCCATTTGTCTACACGAATCCTTTCCTTATTACAGTAACAAAGAATCCTAGTATTGTTGGGTTCTATCTAAATTCAATCAACTATAGATTCCCTCTTGAATATAGCTATGTTAATAGTGACTCATTAGTACAGTTTATCTGTAACAGTGTTAACGTATCTAGAAACTCTTTAATGGGGGAAGATACCTATAAGTTGACCATACTCCTAACCCCTACAACTGATTTAGAAACATCATTGGTATCTGAGGATGGGACTGATTTGGGGTTATTGAAAGTAAAAGGTATGTTAGAAGATTATAGTGCTGCCGAGATGTGTTATGTTGATTTTACATTTAAGGAATATAACGATAAGACCAATATGTATACGTATGAAGCAGATATAAAAACTGATGACTATATGACAAATAGCCAAAAAATAAGAGCGTATGATATGCACGATATCATAACTGGAGAGAGTGAAATAAAGCTCATTCCAATGGTAGACTTAAACCTTAATATATACGCTTTTTATAAATATCCAGACCAGAAACTAACTCATAAGTTTGATTATCTTACAGAGTTGCATGATTACACTCTGACCAATATGTATACAACTTATGAGCAAAAGATAAACCTGATGTCTCCTATGAATATAGTGAGAAGTAAGATGAAATACAAAGACCTTGGTAATGACACATATGGTATGAATATATCCTTCTTACCATTAATCAAGGCATCTACATTGAAAAATCCTGAAATGTATACTCATTTCATGGAAACACTATTCTTACAGTATACTTACATGCAAGGGGCAGTTAATAGTATCACCAATAACTATGGTATAGACTTAAAGTTCTATAATACTTACGGTAAGTCTAAAAACTTCTTAGCAGGTGATGATTTGAAGCTTCTTGACCGTGTTAACTGTAGTATCAAATTCTTGATAGCTCCTAATATAGGTGCTGAACAAGAAACCCTTAAGAGAGACATACAACTGTTTGTCAAGAACTATATCGAAGGGGTTAATAATAGAGGTTACAACTCGATTTATATCTCTAATTTAATTCAACAGTTAGAGAATAATTTCCCTGATATTCGATACTTAAAGTTCTTAAATATTAATAACTATGACTCATCAGTACAGGTTATTGAGAATAAAACTGTTGACCTTAATAGGTTAACCAAGGATGAACGCTTAAACTATGTACCAGAGTATTTGACGATTCATGAAAGCGATATCGTTATAGATTTTATACAGAATTAAAACATTATAGTAATTAACTTTAGTTATAGAAAGGAGAGAATAGCATGAGTGTATTTAAAAACATTGAGACCCGTGTTGAGAAATTCTCTACAGGAATAAAAGATCTCAATAACTATAATAAGATAAGTAACGGTGCGGCGTCGAAAGAATATCTTAACAAGAAAGCTGTTTTAGAACATTGTGAGGATATCGACGATAAGGCTAAAAAGTCTGAGAAAGATTACAACTATAGACAGAAGAATCAGGGAATATTCAATAAGCAATTACTTGAATCCCAGCTTCTATTAAAGGTTAATGAGTTAACCACACAAGGTAAGGTAACAGTATTCAAGGAGATTCTCTTTGAAGTATTTAAGAAGGCTCTTTATCTGGATGAGAGCTTTATTATGGAAAACTATGAAAATGTTAGAGCATTAACAGATTCATATGTTGATAATAATAAAGGTATCAAACTACTTGAGTCTGCTACTCAAAGAACAAATTCTCCTCTTTTACGAAATATGCTTACTCTTTGTGAAAACACTGCAAGAAAAGTTGCTACAAGAAAGATGCAACAAATCAATGAGTGTAGGAATCCTGAGCAATTGGATGATATCAACTTCGAGATGAACGAAGAAGAAAAAGAAACATTCAATTACGAAAAGGATAAATTGGGTATTGATGAGCTTGCTAAATTGGTAAAAGATAAGGTATTGACTGTTGTTCAGGACGAAAAGAGTCGTGAAGCTAAGCAGGAAGAACTTTATTCTGATATCGAAGGTGAGTTAAAGGAAAACCCTGATGTTACTACTGAGGAAGCTGCTAAAGAAGCTTTAGCGAAAATAGCTATTAAGCAAAATCCTATTGAAGAGACAACTTTGTTCAATGCATTACTTAGACATTCATATAAGGAATTGCTTGAAAATGTAGCTATCGCATCTGATGATGGTAATAAAGAGCAAAAAAGAAAAGAAGAAAATGAAGACCTTGATGACATTGATTATGACATCGAGGATGAAGTTGGTGATGACGATGTTCTAGGTTCAGATGACTTAGATATCGACATGGACTTGGTATTAGCTGAAGCTATAACTAAGTACACGCTTATGGAAATGGCATATACTATCAGACTTGAAGAATATTCTATCGAGGCTGTTAGAAAAGTAACACAATCACTTTTAAAATAAAAAAGTAGAGTAGGAATGGTTTATCACCATTCCTACTCTATTTTTCTTTTGAGGCGAACTATAAGTTCGTTATTATTTTTTATAAATTTAAATAAAAAATTAACATCTATATCAGGACCTATCAGTTCTGATAGTTCATTGGAGATGTCGGCTTTGACATCCTCCATAATCTTCTTCTTGTCAACTTTAATAGTTAACTCATTTGTTGATATTTTATTTATTGTATATTTATCTTTAATAGATTCATTAAGCTTAGTAATTAACTGTTCGCAGTTAATTTTGTCTTTTTTCTTTTTTAACTTTTTAAATTGAGATTGGATGTAACTTGTTACACATTCATTTTCGAATAGATTAACAACTGCTGCCATCATTCTCACCTCCAATTTCCTTTCTATTAGATATTTGTATATATGCTTGTAAGAAATTACACAATTGAGTCTTTTTCTGTAATTTTATCCAGATTTTCCTGGTAGTATTTCCATCCCTCAACTTTTTTCTTATTATACTTACAATCAAATTTTTCCATGTATTCTAAATGTATTTCTATTCTTGGTTTAAAAGAATAGAATTTTCTAACTGCCCCATCCACTATTAGACAATCATCCAATAGAAGATGCTTCTGAATCATATCAGAATATGTCTTTCCAGCATTGTCCCAATCAGGTTTGGGTATAGCAACTAATAGTTTAAGCTCAGCTAATATTTTTTCTATCTTACTCATCTGTGCTGGCATCGGCATATATAAATCGCAATAGAATTTACATGGTGTTACTATTAAATCATACTCATCATCTGAGTTTTCTATAAAATCTTTAAATATTTGACTGTTGTCACTAGCATTCTTTACATAGAATACTTTCGTTCTACCTGAATATCTTGCACGAGGGGTTGCTTTCGGCAAGAAATAAAATATAAAATCAAGTTCAACCCATCGTGCTCTTTTTAATCTCAGGATAGCTTCTTTAATCTTTTCAACCTCTTTTACTTTAAGCTTCAACTCCTGAACGATATATACAAATCTATCGTATATATTATTAGGAATTTCACCATATTTCTCTTTATATTCTCGTATCTCTTTTTTGCTCATATCATCAATCCTTAAATCTTAAATATTGGTTCTACTTTACCTCTGATGTCCTGTATAAACTGCCTGAAATAGTTTCCAGGTAAATCTACCATTTGACCGAAGAACACGGCAAACATCGTTTCTAGTTTAAGCATAAAGTTAGGTTTTGTTATGTCAACTCCGCATGTAACTGCAAGAAAATCTATTAACCCTTGATTCTGGAAGAATAGGTCTGGTTTTGTACTGGATGTCATCATAAGGTTACTGTATAAGTCTTTTACACCAACTGTTATTTTAACCTCAGATGGTAAACCATCAGCAGTCCAGGAACCATCTCCCCCCTTATCAATATTAATAGAGTCAATTATTCCAAGTTCACATGAGAACCATCCTTTTGAGAATACCTTTACTAAAAACGGTGAGGCATAACTGTTAGCAGTAGATTGTCTAGGTAATGATAGTGCTAATATATGCATCATTGGTACAAGTATATTCAAATATATACTTTCTTTATCTCCATATGGAGATACTAGATTAATAGTTACATTGTACGACTTATTATATGCTGAATCACCCCATAATTCTGGGAATATAATATTTGATCCAGATAATACAGTAGAGGACATACCCAGAAGCCTTGTAAAGAAGTTCTCTTTTGAGTTTTTAAGCATTTTCTGTGCTATGTCATCCATACCTTTCGCAAAGCTTTCTCTCATATCATCCAACCCTTTGACCGCAGCAGTGTTAGTTAGGAAGGCAACTTCCTTAATAATTCCTTCTGCACTATCAAACATACCTTCAAGTTTTGAAGTAGTTGTATTATTATTGGTTGATTCTGAAAACGATGTATTAGGTTCAACGAAAAATTGTGTGTATTGGTATTGACCAAACATCGCTTCATATAAATCTGCTGTCATTTCTTTGGGACTGAATACTGAGCTATTCTTTTCATTCTTTTGTTTATAGTCATTTTTATACTTATAATCACCCCAGTCATAATATTTATATGCTGTTGTGCCATTAGGTCCAGTTTCGTCAGCTAATCCAATATATATTGCACACATTCTACATAGAATATTTACATATTTAATGAACTCTGCATAGTCTGGAATAAAATCAAAGTATCTAATATCCTTATTGCCAAGAATCTTATCCAACACTGATTTCGTATCAGAATCGTTCGACTTACTGGTAAAGAATGATGTCATTGCTTTTTGCTCCGAATCTGATAAATCTGGTAAATAATTCGGTCTACCAGGTATAAAATAAACTATCGGAGATTCAGCCACTATCGACTCAAGATATTTACGTCCTAAATCCATCTCTTCATTTAATCTAAAATCAGTTTGTTTTGTAAATTGAAATGGAGAGCCAAATAGTCTTGTTGAAGCATCTATTCTTTTGTCATAACCTTTCTTAGATTGGTCATATAACATCTGAATTACTTTGGAATCAAGTCCTAAACTTGTTCCTGTTGAAGCATCTTCGGGCATAGCAGGGGCGGGAGTTGGAGCTGGTGCTGGAGGCTTTTGCTCTTCCAGATTCTTTAACACCTTCGTGTAATTCTTAAATATCCATCCTCTACCGTCCTCTAATTTATACCAATCACCCGAGACACCATTTACCGTTACAACAGATCCCTTAGGAAGGGCCCCATTAGTTCCATTACTTGTACTCGGTCCTTTTCTTATATTTAACGGGTCACTTTGTGTAGCAACTTGTACTTCTAATCTCATATTTATCACCTTCCTTAAAAAAATAATAGAGATAAGACACTACATCTTATCTCTATGTTTTATTTATATTATTTGTTAATTAGTTCTTCCTTTAGCTATACCTTTGGCAGTCTGATAATCTCTCTGTTGCTTGTTATTACGTCTATCATTAGCCATACCCATGATTGGGTTGATATAGTTATTAGTTTGTGGAGGAGCTACTACAATTGTAGAGCCTGCTGGCTTTTCACCATCTTCTCCTTCAATAGAAGTTGTTGTTTGTGATTTAGTAATGACATTAACAACACACTCTTTCTTATTAAGCTCTTTAATACCTTCTGATGTAGCTCCAGTATTATTCTCAATGTTTCTAAGGACTTCAATTGCTGTCTTAAGTAAGTCATCAGATAATCCTGCCTTTTGGATATCACTATTTCCATACATATAAGACCTAACTTCTGGATTTGGATCTTCATAGAAGCTTGGTAATCTCATACCTTCAGATTTAATTTTACCCTCGCCTGAAAGTGCATTATTTAGAGTATCTGTTATAGACTCAGTTAGGTCACCGAATCCCCCTTTAACATCTTGAACTTTTTCTGGTGCTGAAGTTCTTTGGGAGCTAGTAAGCTTAGTGGTAATATCACACATCATATCACCGAACCCACCAAGTATGGTTTCTGGTTCTCTTACTATCCTATCTCCAAATCCTCCTTGTTCAGGGTCCCAATCAACAAGAGAATTGAATGAGCTCTTAAGTCTGTTAGAATAAATACTCTTTGGACCCCAATAACTCTTAGACATAAACTCATTGTAGAAGTGCTGGAACTCTGCCTTACCAGTTGCACTGGTTGGAGAATATCTTTCTAGGAATGGTTTTACTAAAGCTGGACCACTATTTGCTATCTCAGCAAGGAATGCTATTGACCTTGGATCTTTTATCTTGCCTGGTTCAACACCATATTTATATACAGGAGCTAAGTTACGGTTCTTAACATGGTCTAATAAGAACGAATCTTGAACCTTCTTAGTTACCTGCATATTAGATGCTAGGTATTTCTCAAGTCTGTCCTGTTCAGATTGACTCCAAGGACTACTGTCATTCCAATTCTTCGAAGCAAAGTATCTAGCTTCAGGGTTGTCAGGCATCTCTTGTAACATTCTGTCCATGATTGCCTTAGCGTTTCCACCTCTCCATTGGATTATACCAATAGATGGTGATATTCTTTGTCCAGTTGAAGCATTTACGTCATTTCTTCCGTAAGTATACTTACCACCAGACTCATGTTTAACTGTTAACTCGGCTGTCTTCTTAAGTATGGCATCTTGTACATTCTTAGGTATGAAGTCTATATTAAAGTTTCCAACATAACCATCACTTGAACTACTTCCTGTTAGGAAGCTATCTCCCCATGAAAGTTGTTTATTTTCACCAGAATATAGATTTTCTGAATATAAACTAAATGCTTCACTCATCTTTCCAAACAAGTCGAGTATAGTAGGATTTTCCATCGTTCCACCTATTGGTGATGATGATGGTGTATATGCTTCTGGATTTCTAGGGTCAGGTAATGAACCTCCAGTGTATCTGAATCCCCATCCCTTTCTAGCTTCATCCAATACTGTATTTAAATTGTAAGTTTTTGAATAAGCTGGACCTCTTGGATCATTGATTACTATACCATTAGGACCATCATTTGCAACAGCAACAACAAAGTGTCCTGAAGACGTAAATGGTGATTGGTCAGCAGAATGCTTCCTTGTACCAGATAATATGATTGGCACATGTTGGTCTAGCATTGATTGTAATTGTGAACGCTGGGAACTTGGATTTATTTCTGTTTTTTGTAAGCTGAACATACTTGCCATTTTATCGAAATAACCCCATGATGTACCAGCACTTGAACTATATCCACCCTTTTGAGCAAGGTCTGCCATTTGAGGTGGCTCATATCTTTTTCCTGTAAGCTGAGTTGCAACCATCGCCATGGACGTAGGTCCACATCCTCTAGCCTTTAGTGTTGGGTTTTCGGAACGTGTTCCGAATTGTGGACTATGGTCATATGCATATCTTCCCCATCTATCATCTCCCTGTGAATAGTATGCGAAGTTGTTTATAGTGTCCGACTCAACACCAAAACCTCCCCCCTCTACTTTAGGGACACGCTTATTAAGGGACTTATTGTACTTAGTATCAGGTACTGGCACGTTTCCGTAACCGCCTTCACCCCAACCTAATTTATCAAGTTCATCACTGGCTCTTCCAGTAAAGAAATTCTTAACAGAATCAAATCCATTTTTAAAGAAGTTTCCTATACCTTTGAAGAAACCACCTATTCTATCGAGACCTTCAGTAAGGTGTTTCTTTATATCTTTCCACTTGTCTGATATGGTATCTCCGATGTTGCCCCATAATTCTTTTGCACCATCAGCAAGTTTCTTAGCACCTGTAGTAATGGTCTCCTTGGCTTCACCCAATCTATCTTTAACAGGTTCTGGCATACTATTCCATATATTTCCCGCAGTATCTTTAATGTTAGCAGCGGCTGTTCCAATTAAGGACTTAGCACTCTCCCATTGTTTACCTACTCCAGATTTTATGGATTCCCAGGTTTCCCCTGCTTCAGCTTTGAATGCTTCTAATTTTTCACCGATAATACCTTTTGCTGTACCCCATGCATCACCGATGTTAGATTTTATATTACCCCATGTTTCAGAAGTGTTTGCTTTAAATTCTTCGAGCTTTCCTCCAATAGTTTCCTTAGCTGAGCTCCATGCATTTCCGATGTTAGTCTTTAATGCATCCCAAGTCTCAGAAGCATTTTGTTTGAAAGCTTCCAGTTTCTCTCCAACCACAGTTTTGGCTGAATCCCAAGCACTTCCTATATTGGTTTTCAATGCTTCCCATTTCTCGGAAGTATATTGTCCTACGGCACTAAGTGCACCACCAATAGTTTCCTTTGCAGAATTCCATTGTTTACCGATACCTTCCTTAATACCGTTCCATGTTTCACTAGCTTCTTTCTTAAACTCTTCAAGTTTTTCATTTATTTTTTCTTTAGCAGATGTCCATGCTTTCTTAGCAGGTTCAACTAAATTATCACCTATAAACTTCTTAGTACCTTCCATAAAGTCATTGAACCTAAGTCCAATACCATAGAATGTCTTAGCAGTCTTTTCAGCATCTAGTAGACCAAGACTAAGTTTTTCTAGGGCTTCTGCTGCACCTGAAGCAGCTCTCATGCCAGTTGTAATCTTTCCATCTCCTTTGAGGTTGAAGTTCTGTTTTACCATATCGTCATTCTTAAATGCGTTTACAGCTCCACCTAAAGCAGAATTGTCCCATACCATTTTAGCACCTTTCTTGGTTGCATCCCAAGCGACCGATGCTCCTTGTTGTATCTTTTCTCCTGCCCATTGAGCCCCCTGAGATATCTTCTCTCCAGCCCAAGCGGCTCCTTTCTTGGTAGCATCCCATGCTACAGAAGCACCTTGAGCTATCTTGTTTCCTGCCCACTGAGCACCTTCACCTATCTTATTTCCTGCCCAAGATAAGGCTCCAGTAGTGGCATTCCATGCCTTTGATGTTTTGTCCCCTACCCATGATGCTCCAGCTTTTATGCCTTTCCAAGTATTTGACACACCATCAGCAATGTGTTGTCCTACAGTTTTATTTACTTTGTCGTTATATGCATCTACCGATAACTTAGTACCGTTAGCTTCATTATAAGCATCTACTTCAGCTTTAAAGTCAGCTTGTGCTTGTTCGAGCTTAGCTCCTTTTTCATCAGATGTTATAGCTTTGTAGATTTGAGTAGCCATCATCTGGATAAAGTCTACGCCAGTCATCTCAACACAGATATCGTTCAATATCTCTATTACGAAGAACCAACTTACATTAAGTAATGCTTTCATACCTGACGATATAGCTCTCATTATCCAGTCAACTTCATCTGAATCAACTTTAAACAAGTGAGCCGCTTCAAAACCTCCAGTCACAGCACCCCATGTTGCCCATACAGCATCAGAAGCTAATGCTGTTGCAGCAGCGGCTGCTATTTTTGCAAGCCCTTTGGCTACTTTTGGTAAATATTTAACCCATTTGACTTTCTTTAATACCTTACCTAGAACATCCATAGCAGGTCCTATAGCTTTGGCAGCTTTAGGGAACTTCTTTTCAAACATCCTAGCGATATTATCAACAGCGTCCATAGCCATCTTTGTAAATTTCTCTATTCTCCCTTTGTTAACAGCATCAACTACATCGTCAGCACCATCAACAGCTATCTTAGTAACATCTTCTCCTGATTCTTTAGCAGCCTTAGCAGCGGCGAAATCTACTACCTTTCCACCACCAGCTTTCTTAACTACATCATTAGCAGGATTAACAGCTTGTGCTATTTTTGAAGTACCTTCAGTAGCTTCGTCAACAAATGATACATTAGAAGTTTCCATTATAACTTCGCCAGCTTCAACATCACCTTTATTACCAAATTGCTTAACTTTGTCAACCACTTTGGATATAGGTCCTTTATTCTTGGCGGTAGCCCTAGCGGCATCATCTGCCACATTAACTCCTTTTTCTACAATATTAGGGAAGAATTTCTTAGCTATATTATCCCATGTTCCTGTGAACTTTTCTGCTATATTATCCCAAACACCTTTGCTCTTTTCTGCAATATCGTCCCATACAACATGAGCTTTCTCAGATACATCATCCCACATTTCAATGCCTTTTTTCTTAATAGGTGGGAAGACTTCGTCCCATACTTTCTTAACACCTTGGAAGGTTTTCTTAAATTCTTGGATAGAATTCTTAAGAGGAGCCATTAGGTGTTCAGAAGCTTTCTTTATTCCATACCCAACCGCACGAGTTCCATGTTCAACTAAGTCAGAGTTTACTATGGTTGTTCCGCCAACATCGGTTCTACTATCATTACCCTTTCCAAGTAGCCATTCCATTGCCTTCTTAAGTAATGGTAGAAGTGTTAATGCTCCAACCATAAATAATCCCTTCTTACCGAATATATCAGCCCAATCAGTTGTATGTTGTCTCGTATCTTTACCTAACCCTGCAAGCAATTCTAGAATTCTGTCTTTCCAATTTCGTTCATGTTGTTTTTCTTCCTTGAGGGCATTAGCTGCTTGCACATTAGCGGCAGTTAATCTAGATGCATGTGCTTGTCTAGCAGCCGCTTCTGATTCTAATCTTTCATTTTGTTTCTTAGCTTCTTCTTCTTTGTCATTACTTTCATCGAATTTATCCATTCCAGCAAGAACTGAAGCCGCTAAATTATTATTCTTAAACTCTGGAGCAACCATTGCAGTGCTACTTCCTCCAACAAGACTGCTAACACTAAATCCACTTTGTCTTTCAATACCCTGCATATCAGTATCAATTCGTACTGGTAGTGGGGTTATTCTATTGAATGCTTCTTTCATACTGTCAGGACTTAGAGCTGTAGCTAAAACTCCATTGGATTGGTCAACTCTAACCGCAAATGGTTGGATCTTTTCAAATGAACTTACTATCTTTTCTGGGCATAAGTATACTGGTAGACAAACATCCGAACCAACTATTCTTACACTTTGAACAAGACTGTCTGTATTGGTTTCTAATGATCTAGGAGCAGCCATTCTATTAGTGCCTATACTTTGAACCTCTCTTACAACGTCCAGAGTACCACCAACTACAACTACTTTTTGCTCTTGAATTCCTAATAACTTTCCTAATCCTTGAGATAGGAACTTTAATGGTGATGTAACTATTTGCCACAACGTATTTCCAACCTCAGCTAACTTCTCACCAACACCTGTGATAGTCTTAAGTGTAAAATCAGCAATGTTGCTTCCGACAGCAAATAGCATATCTGTCGTTCTCTTAGTCATTTCTAAACCGAAATCTGTAACTATTGTAAATGTCTTTCCTATAGTGTTACCAACAGTTTCAACCAACCCCATTGTCATCTTTCCGAATTTAACTAATAATTCACCAGTACCTTTTCCAAGCTGGAAGAACAAAGAGCCAACTCCTTTTCCGAAGCCAATCATTGTTTCCTTCACTGCTCCCATAGCACCTGAGAATATCTTAGCTACACCCATTAGGGATTCTCCTATTGCAGGTCCCACTACTTTGAGGGTTTCACCGACTGCTTTAAAAGCGTCGCCTACCATACCAACTATTTGTCCAGGTAACTTAACAAGAGATATTACAGCAGTCTTAGCTATATTACCTAATTCAATAGCAAAGTTTTTAATTCCTTTGGCTATTGTAACAGGAACGCTAAGTATTGCCTTAGCAGCATCCTTTATACCTGTTCCTATTTTACCTATAAACTCACCAACTGTCCTAAGTTTTGCAACAAAGAACTCTTTAATGCTGTCTAAAGGTTTGTATAACATCTTTCTTACTCTGCCAAAGAACCCAACTCTGTCTTTGTTAGCTGGGTCAGCAGCACCATCATCTGAAGTATTAGCCATTTTCTGAACTGATTTTCTGATTTTATTGATATTGCTACCAACACCGTTTAATTGTCCATTTACTTCAGAAGCTATATTTCTAACATCTGTTGCGATTCTAGCAAGAAGAGCATCTTTACCCTTAGGTAATCCTTTGCTTATATTATTAACCAATCTATTGGAATCGTTAACTGGTCCAGTTGCTGAGCTTGCAGGAACTGACTGATGCCCAGCCGCTTCACGAATAGCATTGGCTTGTTTTGCAGGCACTACCATTTCACCTTGGTGAAGGTTAGCCTTATAATTATCATGAGGTACATTGTCTATACCAGATGCATGTGAATGTTCTTCATCTTCTTCTTTGTCTTTATTCTTTCCGAACCCTAAAGCATCTTTTAATCCACTAAATTTTTCACCTATGTTATAAGTTAATCTATCTGTTGGATTAGGTTCTGTTGCTTCATTATCTATGGTCGGAACTGGAGTATCTGAGCTTAATGTTAGCGTAGAGGATTTATGACCTGGGATTATCCTAGATGCTATTTTGTCTATTGCATTATTGATTGATTCTAAGAATCCCGATGTTCTACGCATTTCATTAGATATATCATTTTGAAGTATATCTCTATTCTCCTGAGAAACTGTTATAAGCTCTTCCATTCTATTATTAGTCTCTTCTTGAGCCTCAATGACTGGTGTAGCTCCAGCTTCTTCCTTTTTCTCCTCTTCGGTTTTAGGTTTAACTCCGAATAATTTAGCTAAAGTTGAATCTAGTGAACCACTTTCGATAGCTTTCCTAATCATCTTCTTCTGCTTCTTATCCAAAGATTTGAAGTCTACTGACCCACCTTCACCAAGCAATTGCTCTAGAGGAACTTTTGTCATATCTGATATTTTTCTAGCAATCTCTTCTTGTGGCATTCCTATCTTAGACTTATTTTTACCTTCAAGATCAGGTCTGTAAATACGAGACACATCCACATCAAGATAATTACCATCTTTGTCTTTTAAGAAATTGTCATAATCATATTTTAACCCTAGGCTTCTATAGATATCTAAACGCTGTTTCTTAGCTTCGAGTAATGCTCTTTCTTTGGAGAAAGTTTCATCCTGCTCTTTATTCCTCTTAGCTATTTGCTGCATTCTCTCACCATTAGGGTCTGCATAATCTGCCCCGTTTTCACCGTATCTTGCGGCATCACGGGTTTGTTTATTGAAATACATGTCATTCAGACGCCCAAAGAATCCTTTACCTACTTTATTTCCGTCTTTATCTTTAGTAGAGAATAGACCAAGTTTTTCTCCTTTAGCTCGTCTTTCTTTGAAATTAAGTATTCCACCTTCTTTAACAACATTTCCATTCTCATCAACAGTTTCTTTTCCATTCCAGCCTTGGTCTATCATGGAAGTTAAACCTCTTTGAGCATGTTTTTTAGTTAATCCTTGTGATAACATATTTAATCCTTTAAATGGAGCAGCTAATAGATTACCCATTATCTTCCCACTAAAATTAAGGATTTTTGAGAAGAAACCTTTTAATGGTTTCATAACCTTATCTTCCATAAACTTTCCAAACGGCATTCCAACATGTTTCTCAAATACATTTCCAATAAAACTAGTAAAGTTTTCCCAGCCCTTCTTAAACATATCTTTCATGTTAGTTACCATTATTGAGAATTCTTTCTTTAATGGTGCTATAGCATCAGCAAATGGATTTGCAATGCTCTTAGTGAACCATTCTTTGATGTTGAGATTGATTTCTGAGAATTTAAGTTTAAGAGGTTCTTGGACTTCTAGTTTAAACCAGTTAGAGAATTTACCAATTAAACCACCTTGTCTCTTATTTGTCTTTTCATCAAACTCTCCAAATATAGCTTTTTTCCATTTCTCGGATGAAAGAGCAATACCAGCAGCCGCACCAAGTACAGCACCACCAAGCGGACCTCCTGGAAGCATTAAAGCACCCATTATACCCAACTTGCTAGTTACTAACCCAAGGGCGGAACCCCCTATAATACCAGCTCCAACATTTCCAAGCAAATCTTTATTTTTATTGGTACTTCTAAATATCTTATTGAATATGCCACCATCTCGTTTTCCATCAGCACCTTTTTCACCAAATAGGAACTTTTGAACTGCTTCTGAACGATATAACATTGAACCTGCTATACCCATAACAGCTCCTCCTACAGGACCACCAGGAAGGAAGAATGATGGTAACATACCAAATCCTAATAATGGTTTCATAGCTCCTACAACAGCTCCACCAACCATACCAGCCTTATTCTTCTTGAAGAATTCTTGTGTAGACTTGCTTATAACTCCTCCTGTTCTCTCACCCATAGAATCTTTATCACCGAATAACCAGTTTTTAAATCTATCAGATTGAGTTAGAAAGCCTAAAGTTGAACCTACAATTGCTCCTCCAATAGGACCGCCAGGTAATAGTAATGAACCCAATAATCCGAGCTTACCACCCATTAGTAAACCAGCACCACTTCCGATAATACCAAATGCTAATGATTTAGGTGCTCGTTCTTTTATCTTCTTTGTCATTTCATCAAATGCGATGTAATTATTATTCTTAGTACCGTCTTTGTTTTTCTTTGGACCAAACATGGCTTCACTAAAATTAGTAAATCCATTCTTCAATGCATTGAATGCCCCAGTAAATACACCTTTCTGTAAATCAGGGTCATTAGCATTTTTATCACCAAAGAGATATATTTTTAATGTATCCTTGAAACCACCAAATACTTTCTTCACTTCTCCAAATACACTATTTTCATTATCACCGAATGAAACTCCTGCTCTATTAGTATATCCTTTACCAGTAAAGTAATACTTAGCACCGTCCCATATATCGAGCATCTCATTGGCTGTATCAGACATTAAACCGCCTTCTCTAGCACCATTTTCACCAGTAGGTCTACCAAAGATAAAGTCGGCAAGTTTTCCCATTTTCTTCTGTAAGGAAGTGTAAAAATCACTTTGTTTTATCTTAGTAAACATACCGTCTTTACCAAATAGAGCTTCTTTAGCAGGAAGGAATATATCGTTCTTTATCCAATTACCAAAGTCAGCAAATTTACCTTTAAGATTAGCAAGAGTTTGATCCATAAAAGATGAGCTTGGAGAGCCATCTTTGGATGCACCGAATACTATCTTAAACATAGCGGAGTCTATCTTATCAAATACACCTTTCATTAACTTAGCAGGTGTTTGTAAAATGTCGTCAACTTTCTCTCTTATCATGTTATATTTATCTTGAGCTCCACCTTTAAGGAACTTAGCGAACCATTTAGCAACAGTTTCCTGTTGATCTGGATTTTCTTGCTCGCTTTTCATTTTAGCATATGCTTCAGCATGTTCCCTGAGCTCTTTGTCTGATTTATCAGATAAATCAATAGATGAACCAAATACCCATTTACCATCTTCCTCTTTCTTTCTTTTCTGTTCTTCGGATAACCTTTGAACAGCCTTGTTATATTTAGAGTTATTGGTAGCGTAGTCTGTTTCTTCTTTCTTCATCTTAGCAGTTCTTTCACGGATTCTATCTAACGGTGAAGGTGTCCCCCCTGAAGGTGTTGGGGGTGTTCCTGACCCATTCCCTGGAGATGTTGAGCTATCTCCATTAGGAAACACAATGATGCCGTCAAGTAATATTTTCTTAATATCTCTTAAATAATCAAGAGTATTATGACCAAATTTATCAACAGCATTCATTCCAAATCCTCGTCTAACCTCATATTTACCAGTCGTAGAATCACGCTTAATATGCTCATCAAAACCTGATGCCTGGAACGCAGACACACCATATTTATACTGGTTTTCTTCAGCCTCTGTCATAAATCTTTCGAGACCTTTTCTAGCATTAATATGAGAAGTACCAGCCATATCAAGTAATGTATTATTTGGTAATGACATTACTATTTGTTTGAATAACCTCTGCATATCATTGCTCTTAAACTGATGAACATTCTTTAACTCATCAATAGTATTTCCTTCAGCATCCTTCTCATTAAAAGGATTTACACCATAAGGTGTTTTAGCTAATTTAACGAAGAATTTATCTATATCTTCCCTAAATGCATCTCTATCCTTATTGTCTTCGATTAGGAATGCTTCAGAACGAGTTTTAATTTCATCTATTACATCACTGAAGTTAGAAAGAATTGTTCTTTCTTGCTCCTTTTTGAATTCCTTTGACATTTCAAATACTGAACGGAATGAACCTTTTTCATAGTCAAAGGCTTGCTCTTCCTTGCCAGATAAAGTGGCAAGTATCTTTCTCAAGTATGTTGGGATTACATCTGTGATGGCTTTCTTTGTGACACCATCAAAGGGAACTGTCCCTTTCTTATATTGAGATAAATCAATAGATGTCTTAGTCTTAACATTTGCTCCAAATATTTGCCCTATGATTTGTAGAAACGGATTATTAGAATTGAAAGCCAATCTATTAATCTTCATCAATAAAGCAGGGAAAAAATTTTGGAACGATTGATCCATATTTTCCATTGACTTCTTTAGGAAGCCAGGAATTAAAGATGCTACTATCTTGGTTGATATGAAACTAAGTGGTGATGCTGCCAAGAACTTCAATGTATCTGTATCTTCAAGCATTGATTTGATTGGAGATAAGAACATGTTTGAGTCTATAGCATTACCAAGGTTTTTCTTCATCATATTCATGTAGCCTTTTACATTTAGACCACCCCTTGATAGTAACGCATTATCTAATGGATCTTCTTTAATTTTCTTTTCTTGTTCTTGGTCAACTCCCTTAGATGACACTGTTTGTAAATGTGTCAAAGTATCATTTAATACTTTAAGGTTTTCTTCATAGAATTTCAAAGAAGCTCCTATATATTTACCCATAGATTCACTTTGGAAATTGACCAAAAGACTTAAATTGGCATTCAGTGACTCCATGCCTTGTACTATTGCGGAGCTAGTTTGTCTGTTTACAAGCAAAGCGTTTGATGAAAGTCCTATGTTAACATCATTAATAGACTGGGCAGCTTGTATAGTTGCCTGAGTTTGTCTTTCTAATGCTTTAACCATAGGATTATTTTTATTCATTGAAGGCTCTACTACATTGACAGTAGTGTTTTTATTAACAACTGGACTGGATATATCATCCATGGAATCTGATAGACTAAAGTCATCATTACCCATTTCAAAGTCTCCGTCCCCAAAGTCGAAATCGTCTAAGCCTTCGTTATAGATAGCTTCTTGTCGCTCTTTATTATAAATCTTACCAGACTTAATATCTTCAAGAGCATTTTTCAAAACATCCCTACCTATGCCTATTTGACTATTAGCATTTATAGAATCTGTGACCCTTTTACCAATGGATCTAAAGTTTCTTATCTCTGTAAAGAGTTCGCTAACAGTATCTTCATTTGAGGTAACGAATTCCATTGATGCTGGCATCATCTCATTGACTAATTCTGTAGATGTATAGCCTAATGACTTACCAACATTCTTAAACCAATTTAAGGCTCCACTTGACTTAGTTGTAAGTGAACCTTTATTCTTATTCTTTGTCGCCATATCTTCTCACTCCTTTCTCGGAATTATTAAGATATTGTTTTAATACAAAAAAATAAAGGGATTGAAAAGAAAAATTAAAACCCCATAGCCGAAGCTATGGGGTTTGATACTGCCTTATGCAGCTATATTATTTCTTTTTACCGTTAACTTTGCTCTTAAGCCATTTTGGGCATTTGGATTTCTTTTGAAGAATCTTGTGTGCCTTCTTTTGAACATGGATCTTTTCCTTGCTTCTGATATCTGTGAACTCTCCAACTGATTCGCCTACTTCGTCAAGCAGCATAGAACCTATGAAGTTTTCCCTTGGGATAAAATCAAATTTCTTTCCTGCATCCATGTAAACGTATGGAAGCTCTGAACAGATTTCATACATACCGTCAACATTTCTGATCTCATAAGAAGCATCAAGAACTTTAGCAGCAGCCTGCTTGTCAACACCGAAATCCTGAAGTATAACTTTGAGCATGTTTCTGAATTCTTGAACTGGGAATACATCTTTCTTAACCAGCTCACCGTCTTTTGTGGAAACAGCTTCCACTTTGTATCCAACTTCATTTAACCAAGCTTTTGCTAGCTTGTCGAAGTCTGACCTGCTGAATGATCTAACAGGTTTTCCTTTCTTTGAAACTGAAACGTTTGCTTTTATTTCAGCAAAAACTTCACTGAATGATTTAGCCATGATACATACCTCCTAATTTTAATTAGATTTTTAGTGGTTTATTTTATTAATTAGTTTAGGGTGTAATAATTTATTACACGCTAATATCTATTACTAACTTGTCACTGGATTTGCCATCCTTGTCCTTTTTGTCCTTCTTTTTCTTTTTATCTTTGTCCTTCTTATCTCTGTCTTTATCCTTTTCTTTCTTATCTTTGTGTTTCTTATCTGACTTTTCACTAATCTTCTTTTCATAGCCTTTCATCATGTCAAACACATCGTCAATGACAAATTCATCAATATTAACTTCGCCTTTTCCTTTAGCCATATTTTTTCTCTCCCTCCCTTACGTTTTATTATTACTATACGCTGTAATAATATATATTTATTATACACATTACATTTCATATGTATGTTCCTAGTATATTAAAATCGTATTTTCGACACCCTCAAATATATATTATTATTGTGTACATACATAAATAGATATTAGATTTGTATGTTCCGCTAGTAAATTTGGTGCTAGTGAAAAATATTTTTGATTCTGTGGGAGGAATTAAATTATGTTATTATCAATGTTAAAAATGAGAAAAATCAGATCTATCATCGCTACTGAATTGAATAGAAACGCACATATTATAAATTCAGTTTCTTACCCTGTAACAGTTAATGAGCAAATGAATCATACTGCATGCAATGAGCATCGTGAGTATGTACCATATATATCATTATCATGTTGGCATCATGGGAAGGATGGTGAGAAGATTTACAATCACACAAGCGGAATAACTATATATGCTGGTAGCATATTATATATCTGTAAAACTAAGAAGCTTGACGTTGAATCTTATACAAGGAGTATCATGTCTCATTTAATACATAAGATTGCTACTTGTCAAGATCCAACATATCCAACTGAACTTCAAAAGCCTGCTACTAAAACAGCATAGGCTTAATAAGAGATAAAGGTTGTTTATTGAACCTTTATTTTTTTTACTTAAGTGGATTTTAATTATATATTATACAATTGTAATAATAAATAAAAGGAGATGACTTTATGGCTAAAGTTTACGGACATGTTGTCCACACTCAAAGAGTATCAACAAATATTGATGACTTACAGCGTATTGCTGAGAATGGGGATTTATCTAAGAAAGACTTAAGGGTATTTCTGTTTCTAGCTTGTAGATTAGAAACCGAGAGGATTAAGAAAATAGATAAGAAGCAAATGGCTAAGAGCCTTGATTTATCTAAAGATGAAGTTAAGAAATGTTTAGACACATTAGAAGAACATGGTATTATAGAACGTGATTCTGATGACCATGTTGAAGATGGATACCGATTCACATATACTAAGAATATGAGAAGAATGGATTCTATTCAACTATAAATAAATTAAAAAATAAAATAAGAGATATAGGTATATACCTATATCTCTTATTTTTTTATGATTGTATTTTTTTCTTAAATTTCTCAAAAGTATCTCTGAGAGCTATATTAGTCTTAATATGAAGAATTGGGTCTATTTTACCGTATCTTTTAAAATGGTCTGGTTCAAAGTCTCTTTTCATAGCTCTTAATGTAGATAAAGCAAATGATGTACCTAAGATTATAACGGCATGTTTCTCAATTTCATTAATATCCATTCTCATTGTCTGTACACCGTCAACTATTGCTCGTCTACCTTTAAGTAACTGCATCATAATAGGAGTAACCTTTGAGGCATACTCTTCATCAGATAAGTTTTTAAGTGTCGTAACACCCATTATTTTTTTAACCTCATCTGTTAAAATATCCATTTCTATGAAATCGCAGTTATATTCCTGAGCTATTTGTGAACCGTAAGTGGATTTACCACTACCTGATAAACCTGCAATAAATAGAAGATTTACTTCACCAGACTTAAACTTATCAAAGTTATACTCAAAATTTTTATCTGATAATATAGCACCTTCTTTTAATATTAAACCTTTTAAATATCCCAACTCGCTATCTATTATAAATCCAGATTCCTTTATTGATGAATATTCACCTCTGGATATAGTTAATTCTTCATGTTTTTTATTTGCCTAACAGCAACTAATTTATCTCCTTCTACTTTACATGTTGGTTTGTTTGATGGTTTAATATAATGACCAACAACGGTAAGCTTATTATTCTTATCCAATATCGGACATACAATTTCACCCTCACTAAATTCTTTCTTAGTAAAATAGCTTGGATTATCATCTACATTCTTTGCTTTATAAAGATTGATTAATGTAGCTTCAAGCAATGCTCTTCCATCGTTTCCTCTATAATCTTTTCCACAGTCAGGGCATGTACCAGTTTCATTCCATGCTTCTTCATAACCTATGAGTGCTCCACAATGAACACATCTAGCCATGATATCTCCCATAGATTCTTTCACAGGCTCCCATGGTTTACCAGAATAGATTTCCTGTAACTTACGCTTCATTTCAACCAAAACCTTATTACCAAACATGGTAAGTAGTATAGATGGTGTCATACGAGCTAAGACAGCTCCAGGAGCTATAACTGAAGAAACTTCTTCCTGTGATCTAAACTCTGAGTAAGGTTCATAACCTTCAGGTATAACCTCACCAATGATTGACTTTAGTGCTGTAAAGAACGTTATCTTATCTCCAACACCTACAGTATCTTTATATTTAATATAGAACTCGATTAATACACCTTCTCCAACTTCTGTTCCTTTAATCTTACCGTCCTTAGCCTCTATTTTTCCAGTGGCATCATTTAACAGAACACCTGCTTTGAATACAGAGTCGGATTTATCGTATTTGTTAATAATCTTCTTTTTCTTATTTATTTTTTCATAGTAATCTGAAACTATCTTTCTTAATGTCGGTGAAAGTTCTTCTAGTTCTACTGTTGAATATATCTTTATATCTTCAATGACACCTGAGTATTTTGATTTAATAGGTGTCTTACCAAGAGACTTAATCTCTTCCTTAAGTTCATTTCCTACAGAAGCTAGGAACTTATTCAATGAATCGTCATCGAATGATGTTTCAAACCTAATTAATTCATCACCAACTTGTACCTTCTGTCCAATATCAACTATATAATCAACATTGGCGTTTTTACCAAGGGATACTACTTTCTGCATAACTACATCAGCAGCCATATCATAGCTTAGCTTTTTAGTTACGAAGGTTGAGTCTTCATATGTTGAATAAGTTGATAAACATGCTACTTTTTGTAATGAACCTATATTAAATCTATTTCCATCTAATGGTGATTCACTAAAGAAGTGTTTATCAGATGCAAGAATATCATTTTCCTTAAACTTCTGACCTTTCTTTAAATTACATGATAGTTGATTTGATAGGAAGAATCCACCTGCACCATTCTTAACAACTCTTGGCTGTGTATCAATAGCTTGAACTGATCCATCCTTATACTTAACCATTGCAATTCCAGCATCTTCGTTAACTTCTACAACTTCCCCATCCAACTTAGCTCTAACAATAAAGTCGTTAGAAAGATGGTAATGGATTACTTGTTCAGATCCGTTTGAAATCAATACTGGTGATGATTTGGCTATAGGTATAATGTGTTTGGACTGTTTAGTAGCCATCGCTGTTCTAATAGAGTCGTCACGGGTAACCCCTAGAGGGGATAATAACTCGGCAGGAGAGAATAGATTAGCATCTGTAAGCTTCTCTAACCTATCATCATTTACTTCAATATAACCTCTTGGACTTACAATGTTTGGTTCAAGGGATAACTGTCTAACAACACCACAGTTTGCATCTGGAGAGGTTGATATAGATAGAATTCCCATCATAGTTGGGTCGTAAGAACGTTTGTCCTGAGTATAAGCTTCTGGAAGGTTCATACCTACATGACCCTTTGGAGTTATTGCTCGGGACTTTTCAAGTTCAACGATAGGATTTAATATACTATAATCCTCAACAGTCTGTAATGTTAACAGTTTCTTCAACACTATATCCTGAGGTACTGAAATCTTAACTGGATTGTTATTGTACGCTGTAATTCTATATTGAGAATAAGCGTCAGCTATCTGTTTATATAGAATAGCATTCACTATTTCATTTGAACGCACTCTGTAGATATTCATATTATTTTCTTTGATTGATGAATTATCTGCAAGCAGAGAATTCGCAAATAATATTAAGCTAACGAAATCTGTAGGATAATTTAAATCCTCAAGAACTTCTTTAGTTATAGGGTCTATCATAAAGTCATAGAAGTTGTCAAATGCGTTACCTATCATCTTATTATTAAACATGATTTCGAAGATTGATAAGTATGCATCTTTACCATCAAAGTCGGCATAATCAAATGCTTTAGTTGGTATATCTGCGAAGGCATTTAGTAACAATGAATTCTCATAAGGATATTTGTCATATACAAGATATCCATCAGCGAATTGTACAACACCTTCATTATTTGATACTTTAGGACGAGTGTCACTAAAGTGATGTCTTATATTTGCTTTTCTTAGTACACTGGTTATACCTTCAACATAACCTAATAGCAATAATACAGGAACATTCTTGCTCATGATTGTTGCCTTAGTGTACATAAACTTCTTACCAGCAGTTGCAGAATCAAAATCCTCTACAAGTTTACCTTGGTCGCATGATAAGATAAAGTCTATAATATCCATTCCACCCATCATCTGAGTATTCAAGTCCATCAATATAGGTTCATTATTATTAAGGAAGAAACCTATACAGAAGTCGTTTTCTGTGAGTCTGTATTTTTTAGTATCAATTCTTGCCCGAACTTCATCCTGATTGAAAACAAACTCCGCATTATTAACCTTTATAATGCTATAAATCTTTGATAACTCGTCATATTCGAGTATAGACTTATATTTTGAGTTAGCAGCTAAGTTGTTACCATACTTAACCTTAACATTACTACTTGGATTCAACAATGCTTTCTTAAACTTCTCAATCTTAGATGAAACCTTAGTACCAAATCTCCTAATAAACATCTTGTTGTAATTACTACAAACTTGAACTTCATCAGGTCCAGTTTTAACTACGGGTTTCATGAAGAGTTGTTTTACGATAAGCTTTTTATTTCCACCAAGATACATAAATTTGTCATCTATAAACTTAGGCACATCAAATCGTAATCTGTGACGTACTCTATTGGCATCTTCAAGGTCAACTATATAAGTTTCCTTGAAGTTCATTTCATCTGAGCTGTCCACAACTTCGATATTTCTAACATAAACAGGTATTGACTTATCGTTAAGGGAAGTAATTATATTAACTAAATCCTTCTTAGATAAGGTTTCGTTATATGCTTTTTCAAAGTGTGGATATTTAATAGTTGTCATATTCTTATTGGTTGTTGTAACCTTATTCGATACATCAATTGATGGAATAGCGATTGATTTAGTATCCATCTTTTGAATTTCCTCAAGAGTCATTCTCTCAAGCTTTATTTTCCTCTGTTTTTCACGAAGTTCCTGGTCTCTCTTTATAGATAGAGTTGAACGACCTGTTTTTTGACTTTGGTTAATATCATATACTTTCTTCAGAAGCTGTTGGTCAACAATCAGCTTATCTTCAAGCTTTTTCTTAATATCGTCAGCATCATCTTTAATATTAACCTTCTCTTCTTCCATGACATCTTCAAGTCTATCCTTAACACTTTCTTCAAGCTCAGGACTTTCCTCTTCGTTTCCAGTGAACTTGTACGTTTCAATGAATTTTGCAGCAACATCATTGAATATCTCGTATCTCTTAGCATCTTCCTCTATTTGTTTTTCATCATCCAATGCTGAAAGGTCAGCATGTATTTTTGAAATTTCTCTACGGAAGGCTGTGAATGATTTATCATCACATTGAGCAGGATTAACTCTCATCATTGAGTCATTATTATAGAAGACTATGTTGACATCCCCTAATTCCTTAAATTTGTCGAAGTATTTATACATCGCAAAATAAAGAAGTAGAACAGGATTATCAAAATTTAATCTCCTATTCTCAGCAGCTCTCTTTAATCCAGCTATCCTCCAGTCATCCATTCCTACAACGATTGTTTTTATTTTATAACCGTCCAATCGAGGATCATTAATGATATTCTTGAGATAATCAATATACCCTTTTGTTTTTAAGTCATATTTTAGCTTTCTGGCAAAATCAAAATATATAGTATTGTAAGTAGCTAGGTCAAAATACACATTCCTTTCATTAAGATTACTTATTGAAGGGACAGTATTTAGGAATTTAATTCCTGACTCTAGCTCACCATATATCGCTTCTCTCTCTTTTCTGTAGATTTTCCTATATGTCTTATTAGCTAACTTACCTTTATAAATAGAGTCCATATAATAGAAATGGAACTTATTATTGTGATAAAGGTTTTTGTTTTCTATAAGACGCATAGAAGCATCCAGAGAACCGTTATTGATGAATACAATACTATACATACTTTGAGCTTTTTGATCTACAGGCAATTGTGCCTTTTGTTTAAACACTTTCAAGTGCGGAATATCCGAAATAAAAATCATTTTCGATCACCCTTTCTCATAATAGTCTAGTATTATAAGAATGTTAGTGATCGAAAACGTTATATACCCTACGAGTGTATGTGTTACAAAATCCCTCAACTTGGAAGCCTTACCCCCAAGTACATCTTGGGAAAAATCGCAAATTTGTTATCATAGAGCGTTGTCTCAGCACCCGTCATCTATGACCTCCTGGTTACTTCTAAAAAGGTTTTCACCATTAATTTAATGTTTGTCCATATATCTTTTTAAACTTTAATTTTTGAGCTAACATGTGTATAATAAAGAAAACCGTAAACTTGAGATAATTAAGTATATATTATTAATGTGTATAGCACCAGATAATAGATAAGCTGTACGTAATATATACACTTATATTTCATGTGGGTAAACAACAAACAAAATTTAGGAGGAATAAACCATGGAAAAATCAATAAAAAATTATTTCGGAATCGGTGTTAGAAAAGGTGTTAAGTTAGAAAGTCAAGGATTAGTTGACTTAAGTATATTAGCTGAGCTTAAGATTAGAAAAGGAACAAACAAAACTCTCATAGCAAAGCAAATGCAACAAGGTGAGAACATAGAGAAATATATAAACAATGTAAAACAGACTTTGTTAGATTTAGGCGTACAAGAAAAAGACATTTTAGGAATCTACAATTTCTTAGCGTAGCAAGTTTCTTTAATTTGTCCCATAGAATAAAAATAGGGTTCGATTCGTCGAGCCTTATTTTTTTTATATTTATATATTATTTATAGGTATAGTAATACGTATTAAAGGAGGTAATTATATGACTATCAAACTAGATAGAATAGTTTGTCAACAGAGAATAACAAGAAAAAGGCACATATGGTGGCAATATACTATTGCTGATGACAAAATATATTTGAGAACTATAAAAGGTGGATATCCGAAGTTCGGAGAATTATTCATCGCATTAATGAGAGATGTACCGTTTTGTAGACATTATTTTTCCGAGGATTTTATAGTAGATAAATATATTACTCTAGAATCAGGAATATTTGGTACAGGTGGTAAGAAGGATGTCACACATCATCTATGGGCGTATATAGATCAAGATGATGAAGATATTAATGTGATAAACTTGTCAGATGAATATGAATTTAAAGAACCTTTAATATATCCTATAGACAAGTTAATCCAGATATTCAATATGTTGTATTCGGATTATATTGACGAATATATAATACAAGATAAACGCTATTATAAATTAAATACTGTTGAGCTATATGACAAGAATTGGTATAAACGAAGTTATAGTGAATTATTTGTTAGATTTAATAAGATGGATGAAGAAAAGCTCCCATATATTTTATCTAAACATTTTGGAGGATTTACTAAGAAAGATTCCAAATTAGAAGTATTTAATTATAATATGTGCACTATGTGGGATAAGAAGGATGAGAGAGGTATTAAATACCGTGATGTTATAAAGAAGAAGTTTGGTGGATTACTTAGTAGTTTCTATATAGTATACTATGCAGATGGGTGTACTATTGATACAACACGGGTAGAAGATAAATTCCTTAAAAAGTTATTAGGGGAGTTTACTAATAAAAATGAGCAAATTAAAAAATAATATGGACAAACAATATAATAGATGGGGGACCGTACAATTTTTGTACTTGCCTACTTCCAACAAAAATTAGATTAAGGATTGTGGTTTAAACCACATAATTCCTTGCTCTACAGTTGGGGGTAGGGGGACCGTACCGCTAGGTAATAGTTAAGACAGTCTCGAAGAGACTGAGTAGTAAAGGACAAGTGCCAGACGAGAGCTATAATATAGAGAAAAAAATAAAAAGAAGAAAATATAATTAAGAGTATATACCAAAAAAAGGTATATACTCATTTTAATTTATCTTAAAAAGGAGATGAAATTATTAATGGATAATAAAATAGTTAGTATAGGTTCAGTTAATAAAAATTCAAGAGACTCTAAGTTTAAGAGACATATACAAAGTAATTTTACTCAGGACAATCTAAAAAGAGAGATTGAAAATATGGCATCATTTATTAACTATGATCCTAAATTACTACTTAGTGTGAAGGAAGAAGTTGATAGATATTTTGAATCAGGTTCATTCTATAATTCAGTCTTTCAAGAGATTTCTGATGGAATTGGTACTAATGACTGTAGATTAGTAACTGACCCATTTGGAACTAAAATGTTTATATATAAGATAGAAATCAAGTTAATAATAGGTATGTCAGATGTAGTTAGACATAATAGATTTCTTATAGATGCTATTGCTAAATATGCATTCAGAACTTATAAGAATGAAGGTTATAAGCAATATTTACTAGATGTATTTGAGACGCAAAACATGGGAATACAATTCATGGAAATTTATATACAAGATAAAGATATTTATATGGGAGGAGAGATTAAATTACTTAAAGGTGAATTGTACGATAAGATGTATCACTATTATGAATTATTAGGTGACCAATAGGGGTAGAGGGAAGATGTATGAAATAATAATTAAGTTTGTTAAAGGAACCACATTCAATGTTACTAGAAGAAGATTAATTAAGATGCTTAAACAGCTAGCGAAGAAAGATAAAGTTACGCTAGCTTATGAATATAATAATAGTATGGGACATCATAATATAAGGGAGATGAAAGGTAAGATAGTCGGATTTAGCGTTATACCAGTATTATATGATGGTAAAACACCATATGAATATCAGATAAATGTAAATTACAGAGAAGCTGGGACTGAGGCTATGAAATCTTGGCAAGTATTTGTAACAGCAGATGCAGAGTTTTATGGATACTGCCAAATAAGATGGTGTAACAGTGGTCCATGTTGTTATATAACAGGTTCATGGGAGGGTAAATAAATGCACGAGATACATTTTCTAATGTTTGTAAAAGATCCTAAAACCAAAGAGATAGTTAAATTATGTGTGGTTGCAGACAGTAATTGTTTTATTAGTGCAACTGTTAGAGAAGACTTCATGTTAGATGTCTATGATAATAAATTACTAGGAGAATTAGAAAGAAACTTTCCTATAGAATTACTTCATTTAAGTAGTAGCAGCATAGCTGATTTCTTTCATAGCTCCTGTATATTTCCAAGACCCATACAAGACTTCTATGAGAAATATAAAGATGAATACTTTTCAATGGAATTCTATATGTTGCAGGCAAGTTTAGATGACATAAAGAAGTTTAAAACAAAATATAACTTGCCTATATTTACAAGAGATATCTATCTTACTTTTAATAAGTAAGATGATAAATAAAATCAAAGGAGGTATTATCATGCCAAGAGAAGAAATGCATGAAGACCTATATAAAGAAATGAAGGATTATGTCGATACATTCGACGATGACAAAGAAAACAATAGGGAAGAAGACGATGAATATTATGACAACAGGTATATCTATAAGAATTATCAGATTTTATCTGAAGCATTAAAAGCTTATGACCCTATTGAAATTACAACTATTGGGGCGTTGTTGCCGAAGAATTATGACCCAGATTCAATTAGTGATGATTACGATAATGCTGAATTTTATTCAGAGAAGTTTAGGTCTATTGATGATATCGTTGAAAAACTAGAGGATGATGGATTTATGGTAACGAGTTTACCAGAGGATTTTGAAATGGCATCGCTTGATTTTCATGCTGAGGATGAGGATCTTGAAATAGAGGGTTGGATGTCACAAAATAATAATTATAGAGTCATATTTGTATTTGCAATATTAGAAGATTCATATTATCCTTTTGCAACTATAATGAATGACGATGGGAAAATTATAAAGAATAAGGATAAGAAGAAACCTAATATTATAAACTTAAAGATTCCGTTTATATCTAATTCATTTTTATAAGAGGGTGTTAACACCCTCTATTATTTTTTCAAGTATATATTATAGAAGTGAGATAAATAAACAATAAAGGAGTAGATAATATGAAATTTTATTCAATGAAAGATTTAAAAGAAAAGACTAAAATGCAAATTACAGAGTTTCCAAAGATATCAATATGGTTTACAAACTACCCCTGAAGATTTTAGTATAAAGGCAAACTATTTCGCTGACACTGGAGATATCGTATTTGTTTACAGGGATGAAAAAGGTGAATATCAATCCAATGTTGTTAAGATACATGATAGCTATGGACTTGGTGTTTGTAAGTTATCTATAATGGATACTAAGATATTCATTGTATTTGGTAAGAATACATTGAAGAATGAATCGGGATATGCATATTCAATGAAACCTGAAATCAATAAGATTCTTGAAGAATACTTTAGTGAGCTCGGTGTTGAAGTAACTTATGTTGAAGAACTTGAGGTATCTGAGTATATATCTGGGTTCCATGATGCAAAGGAATTCTTTAATAAATGCCCATATGAAATAAAGAGTTTTGATATAGACCTTGATGATGTATATATGGAAGATTGTGATGTTAAGGTGGTTAGACAGCTATTTGATATAGCAGACCAATATGATGTCACCGATGAAATCGAAATCAAGGCTACAAAAGAACTAAAGGGATATCTTGATAAAAAATGATGGTAATGATAGAGAAAGAAAAAGTAGAATCTGTTGACTGGATTGACTTTGAAGATGTTGAACTTAATAATGCTACTAAAGAACATTTCGACCAGATTGATACTCTTATAACAGATGAATCAAATCGAGATGATATAGGATTCAGGGTTCGATATATTCTTAAATAGTCAAAAACAATCAAATAATAAATATGGCACTATCTCAGTGCCATATTTTTTTAGGAGGTGATGAAATGAAGTTACATGTTTTATTTGATTCAAAATCTAGTAACGTTGTGGCAATGGCTGAAGAAAAAGACTATGTCCTCCGTTATATCTTACAGAATAATTTTAATGAAGACTATAAAATATCAAGTATCAAAAAGAAAAGTTTAGTTGAGAAATATTTGATAGTTTACGAGGAGTTTTTATTAGATGAATATGAGGAATTAGTCCTCACTACTCTTGAAAGAAGAATAGTTAATAATACTATGGGTGAAGAGCAGGCGAGGATAGAAAATACTATTGACGAATTAATGAAAATGGTCGCAGAGTATAATTTTAGTAGTAAGGATTCTGCTAAACTTAAAGAAGCTATAAAAGTATTAGAGAAGAATTCTAAGCCTAAGCGACTAAGTATTCTACTTAATATTAAGGAGTTTATTTTCACTTTATTTTCACCAAGTGGAAAGAATATCATAGATTATTTTAAACAGCAATTTGGTATACAAGAGGAAACTAAATACTTCATCCACATCAATATAGAGGAGGATTAGTATGAAAGATCTAGGATTCACTATAGAACGTAAACCTGGGGTTAGGGAAGGTTTGGTAGTAATAAAACCTGGTGAGAAGACAGGTGATGATATTAAAAGTATTCATGAACTTATGCAAATAAAGGATAAACTTAATCCAACGGAATTCTATAATTGTCTTATGGCTCTAAATGCTGGAGCTGAGTTTATCCATTTTGAATATAATGACGAGAAGGATTGTATTGAGATAAGTCATGCTTATTATTTTACTGACGAATTTGAATATGAAACTTGGAGGAAAACTTACTCAATAAGTTATCCTATAGAGATTATAAAGTTGAAAAAAGAATGAGGTGTACGTGAGTACACCTATTTTTTTATATTTGGACAAACTTTTATTTAAATAATTATGAATGGGATGGGTAATATGAATACCGCAGGAAAGCTAATAGTTATAGAGGGACCAGATGGTTCTGGAAAGAAAACACATGCAAAGAAACTATCGGAGAGGTTAGATAAAGAGGGAATGAGTAATATGCAGGTAGCATTCCCAAACTATGGGTCACCTCAATGTGCAATGGTTGAGAAATATTTAGACCCAAATGGTGGATTTAAAAATCTCTATGGTGAAGATAATCTGACATATATAAAACAAGCATCATTATTTTATGCAATTGATAGAGTTGCAACGTTTATTGATACAAAAAACGAGACTGGTGAATCGTTACTTGAAATGTTGAGACAAGGTATGCATATAGTATGCGATAGATATACCACATCCAACATACTTCATCAGGTTGGAAATTTATCACACACTGAGCATATGATTCCATATATTGACTGGGTTCAGGACACAGAATATTATCATCTCGGCTTACCAAAGCCAGACCTAGTAATATTCCTTGATGTTGTACCTGAGATTTCCATGGAGAATATGAGGCGTCGTTACCATGGTAAAGATGGTGTTGACAAACATGAGAACATGGCTCACTTATCTAAAGTATTTGAGAGAAAAGATAGAGTTATTAAATACTGTGGATGGGAAAAGATAAATTGCTGTGACGACAAGGGAAAGATGCTTCCACAAGAAGTAATACACAAATCCATTTTCAAGAAGGTTAGGAAAGTACTAAATCAAAAATAAGTTTAACCCTATTGGTAAACTCTAAGCCAACAATTATATATTATTAATAAGTGTATATAAAATAAAAACCTTAGGGGGTAGACAAAATGATTTATAGTATTAATCATGACAAAGTAGGTTTATATGCAATTAATTTGGATTGGGTGTTTGCTCATGGGACTCTAGAAGAATTCCTAGAATATGATTGTGTTAAAACCGATTCATTAATGGTATTCCATCATTATCTTAAAGTGGATAAAGGAGAATTACCATATGCTATTATAGAAGATAGTGCCGAAAATCAATTCGGTGAGATAGTTAGAGTTAAAATATTCTTATGGAAAACCCAAATTATGAGAGGGTTTATTGTTAATATAAGAGATGAAGAAGCTATTAAACATGCACAAGAAAAATTCGACGAAAGGTCGACCATGTTGTAATAAATTATAGATTTCTCAGCCTCTCAAAATAGTGTCTACATATACGGAAATCCGTGTTGTAGACATTATTTTTTTGTCTAAAATTGACTTTTAAAAGTTGGAACAATACAATGAATCCAAAATAGGGTGATAAAATTGTCACCCTATTATTTTTTTATTCGATGACCAACTTTTAAATAAATCAATGGAAAGAAATGTAAAATCTAGGAGGATGGGAAGTATGAAACCACAAATTATTTCTGACAATGCACAGAGAATTTTAACAGAGAAAAATTACTTTAGAAATGGTGAAACCCACTGGGGAGATATCACCGACAGAGTATCAAAAGGAATCTCATTAGGAGAGCCTAAGGTAGAAGACAGGGAGAACGTTGCTCATGAAATAAATGAAGCATTAAAATCCCTTGAGTTTATATTTAGTAGTCCATGCCTTCTCAACGCAAGTGTTGTGAATCCTGGACAATTATCATCATGTTTCGTGGTAGGGTTGAGAGACAACATAGAAGCTATCAGTAAATGTGATGCAAACTTTGCAAAGATATTCCAACGTAATGGAGGAGCTGGAACAGACTTATCTGTTTTAAGACCTAACAAATCAAGAGTTGAGAATACTAATGGTTATTCATGTGGTGTTGTAGGATTTATGTATAAATTCAATGCAACAGCAGATATAATGACAAGAAATAATCCTACTAAAAGAGGAGCATTAAAGCTAAATCTTTCAGTATGGCATCCAGATATAATTGACTTCATCCACTCAAAATCAAAGGATGGGGAACTATCATTGATGAATATATCAGTTTCATTATTCGATGAGTTCATGATGGCTTGTTTAAATGATGAAGACTGGAATCTTGAATTCCCTGATTATTCATTTAATAAGGAAGTATATAACAATGAATGGGATGGAGACCTTGCTTTATGGAAAGAAAAGGGTTACCCTGTAGTTGTTTATCAGACTATAAAAGCAAGAGAATTGCTTGACATACTTTGTTTACAAGCATGGAAGACTGGTGAACCTGGAGTTAACTTCCAAGATGTAATGAATAGGGCTAATATGAATCCACATCTTGGTAGACAGATATTCACAAATCCATGTAACGAATTTGCTAATCTTATTTACACAAGCTGTAACTTAGCAAGCTTGAACTTATTAAGACTTGTTATTGCTGGTAAATTTGATAGACAAAAGTTTATTAAGATGGTTAAGAATGGAATTAGATGGCTTGATGATATGATATCAGTTAACAAGCTCCCTCTACCTGAAATTCAAGAAATGACTGAGAAAATCAGACCTGTTGGATTAGGTGTTATGGGATTTGCTGATGTTTTATATGCTCTAAGAATTCCATATAACTCAGTACAGGGTATACAATTTGCAGATGATTTGTTCTCTTTAATGAGACAGGCGGCTATTGAAGCTTCATCTGAATTAGCAGAGGAAAGAGGATGTTATCCTGGATGGGAAGGAAGCAAGTGGCAACAGATGGGTATTCCAATGAGGAATAGTAATCTCTTATCAATTGCTCCAACAGGAACAATCTCAACAATTGCTGATGTAAGTGGTTCTATTGAGCCAAACTTTGCATTAGTATTCTACAGAAAGACAAACTCAGGACAAAAATACTTATTCGTAAACGAGACATTCAAAGCTGAACTCGTTGAAAGAGGTATATATAGTGAAGAATTACTTGAGAAGATATTCAAGAATCACGGAAGCTGCGTGGGTATATCAGAGGTTCCAGAGGATATGCAGAGAATATATGTTACCGCACATGATATCACACCAATGGATCATTTGGATATGGTTGCTGTAATACAAAAACATATCGACCTTGCTATCAGTAAAACAATTAACTTTGAAAACTCTGTTCCAGTTGAGGATATTAAGGGAGTTATTACTGAAGCTTGGAAAAAAGGTGTTAAGGGTATGACTGTATACAGAGATGGGTGTAGATCTGACCAGACTTTAACAACAGGTTCTACTTATGATAAGAAAGAAGAACCAAAGAAGATTAAGACAAGAAGAGAAATGGGTAGAAGACTTCCAGGTGCAACTTATGATGCTGAATCAGCATGTGGAAAGTTCTATTTAACTGTAAATAGAGATGCTGAAGGTAACTTTGTTGAAACCTTCGTTAATTTCAAGAAAGGACTTTGTAAATCAAATATAGATGGACTTAACAGGATGATTTCATTGGCTTTAAGGAATGGAATTCCAGCCGAAGCAGTAATTGAACAATTGAAAGGAATTTCATGTTCAGCTTGCACTAGAGTTGCTTCTAATGGAGATAAGCAAATTGATGGAATTAGCTGTCCAGATATAATTGCTAAGGTTCTTGAGCAAGAATTTAAAATGGCTGCAACAAATCAAACACCAGTATCGGTGAATAAGGTTGAATTTCCAGCCGTTTGGACAACAGGTAAAGATGTTGCTGGAACAGGAATAGATGCTAATTTAGTTAAATCTCATAAAACTCCACAAGAAGTAGCAGAATGTATTGCTAATAACATCTGCCCAGAATGTGGTACTGAGTTAACTCACGGAGCATGTGTAGAATGTCCAGATTGTGGCTGGAATAAGTGTGGAGCTTAATAAAAAACATTATTGGAGATAGTTAGATTTTATCTAACTATCTCCTTAACTTATATTTAGGGGGTGTTTTAAATGTTACCCGAAACAATTTTTCATAAATCTCCTTGGATAGAAGGGGAATATCAATACTTTGAAGATAATGACGGAACTAAATGGAAAAGAAAATTTGATATGAGTGGTAGTAGTAACCATGGAAAATGGGAAAAAATAAGTGGAGGGGGAGAAAGGATGGAAAGAGTTGATAAAATTAACTACTATTTAGACCAGGCTGAAGTTATTGCTGAAAGAAGCACATGTCTTAGAAGACAATATGGTGCTATAATAGTAAAGAATGACGAACCTATCGCATCAGGATATAATGGAGCACCAAGAGGTGTCGTAAACTGTTGTGATGTTGAGTTCTGTATGAGAGAAATAAAGAATATTCCAGCAGGCGAACGATATGAAATGTGTCGTTCGGTACATGCTGAGATGAATGCAATGTTATCTGCTAAAAGGTCAGATATGATAGGTTCAACAATGTATCTAGTTGGACTCGATGTTGCTACAGGAAGTTATTCTAAATATAACAAACCCTGTAAAATATGCTCCAGAATGATAATTAATTCTGGCATAGAAGAAGTCGTAATGAGAATAGATAAACAAAACTATGAAACCATAGTAACAGCTTCTCTTCAGAGTGAAATGGATGAAGAGATGATGATAATGGAATATGAAGCTAAGAAAATAAAGGAGGGAAAGTAAAAAAATGGGATTAATTAAATTAATAACTCATGGAGATATGGACGGTATCTCATGTTATTTGATGGTTAAACTTATACCTAACCATAAGAATGTAGATGTTACATTTGAGGATTACAACACAGTCAATAATACAATAATTATATTTGTTAACAGCGGAGAATATAAAAATTATTCTCATGTCTATGTAACTGACCTAGGAATTAGTGAAGAGGCTGCTGCTAAATTAGATTCTATTAAGGATGAGTGTATGGTTACATTCATAGACCACCATGATACTAATAAGTGGATAGCTGAAAAATATTCATGGGCTACTGTTATTTCTACAGTAGACGGAAGAAAGATTTCTGCAACAAAACTAATATTTGATAAATATAATCAATATATGCCAATCAATTGCATAGGTCAAATAAGCCTTTTCGCAAGTCTCGTTAGCGATTATGACACCTACACATGGAAAGATGAGAATAAACAAGATCCTAAACTTCTACAGGATTTATTCTCAATTTACGGTAGGAATATTTTCCTTGAGAAGATGGAGCAAAGACTAGCTACAAACCAACCTATAATAACAGAAGACGATAAGTTCCTTTCTTATGATTGAAAGACATCGTATTGATAGATATATCAAGTATAAGATGAAGGAAGTTATCTATAGAGAACTTAATGGATTTAAAGTCGGTATAGTATTTGCTGACCAATATGTGAGTGAATTGGGAAATACTCTATGTGAAAAACTAGATATTGATATTGCGGCAATAGTTGATTTCAACTCAAAATGTATCAACTATAGATGTATTCGAGATGATATACATTTAGGGAAAGAATTCGCTTCACTATATGGTGGAGGGGGACACCCTAAGGCGGCAGGCAGTCAACTTACTAAGGAACTTATTAGTAGTGTAGCAGATATGGTATTTACATTAGATAAATAGTAAATTCAAAACCGATGTTTATATATTATAATAATAGATAGGGAGATAAGATATACCTATCTATTATTATAATTTTATTCTGTGGGAGGAATTAAATCGTGGAAATTAAAAACAGTGTTGAAAAATTTATGGTAGTTGAAAGAAAGGTTCATGAACTTGTCATCTATATGGACAACATGATTGAACTTGGTTCTATTAAAACATATGAAGACTTTAGGAAGACACTTAAAGAATATTATAAAAGTGAAAAATTCCTAGACACTTCTAGCCGTATGGGAGAACAAGCATCTATCTATATAGGTAATATGGTAAGCAGTTATATCATATGTAAGTGTGATGAGTTATTTGGTGCTAAGTTATGTCAGGAGAGTCTTAATGCAATTAAGAAGCTCGTTGAAAGCACCACAGTGTCATTCATTAATATTCTTAGCCCTTTAAGTATTTCGATGGTTAAATCAATACCAGAGGCTATGTTAGAATATGCATGGATTTCCAAAATAACTGCTATGGCATGTGAAGAAAAATCTGTACAAACACGAGTTGATTTAATAACTCAGATTCATAGTCAAATAGAATCTGGACAAATTGATGTTTTAGTCATGGATCATAATCGTGTATTTGTAAAAGGTGTTGAAAATCAACAGCTTGTTGATACTTGTAGTAACTATAATCATTATATTGATGAGATAGTGAAGCGACTAAATGAGAAAGGTGTTTATACGAATATAAACACAATGCATGATTTCTCCGAATTCCTTAATGAAGATATTGAATATAACTATATAAGGGTTACTATATCGGGTAAAGGAAACTTGGATTTCATAGCAAAAGATTTCAATAAATAAAATAAAAAAATAAGGTGATTTAGGTCATCTTATTTTTTTTCTATTTTTGTAAAAAAATATAGACATGCTAACAAATATTTAATAAATAAAGAAGGGGATGGTGGGTAAAATGAATAAAGCCGACAGAATATTTAGAGAACTTTGTACAAATATTATGGAGAATGGGGTTAGCACAGAAGGTCAAAAAGTTAGACCAAAGTATGCAGATGGAACTCCTTCACACACATTATTTCTAAATCAAGTTTCAGAGGAATATGACATCTCCAAGGGAGAATTTCCAATAATAACTGTGAGACCAATTGCTTGGAAATTTGGGATAAAGGAAATCCTCTGGATATATCAGGATCAAACAAATGATTTAACCGTACTTAAAGAGAAGTATGGTATTGACTGGTGGGATGAGTGGAATGTTGGAGACAACACTATAGGACAAAGATATGGTGCAACTATCCGTAGATATGACTTGATGAATAAGTTATTAAACGGAATTAAAAATGAACCATATGGTCGTCGCCACATCATCAATTTATATCAATACGCTGACTTTGAAGAGACAAAAGGATTATTCCCATGTGCAATGGAGACTCATTGGACAGTTAGAGGAGAATTCCTTGATATGACAATGATTCAGCGTTCATCAGATTACTTAATGGCTAACCATATAAACAAAATGCAATACGTTGCATTACTTATGATGGTTGCTAAACACTGTGGCTACAAGCCAGGAAAGTTTGTACATTTCACTCAAAATGTACACATCTATGATAGACATGTTGAGCAAGCTAAAGAATTATTAGCTAGAGAGCCAAGAGATGCAAGTCCTCAACTTATCTTAGATACAGATAAGACAAACTTCTACGAGTTTACAATTGACGATTTTAAGATGATCGACTATGACCCAATTAAGCCAAATGTAAAGCTAGAAATAGCTATATAAGAGGTGTGAGATGACTGTTAAGAATATCAGTATGATTGTAGATGTAGATAATGAGAATGGGATAGGATATCGAAATAAGTTACTATGTCATATCTCAGAAGATTTAAAATACTTTAAGAAGATGACACATGGGAAGGCAATAGTAATGGGTCTTAACACATTCTTATCATTACCTAAGGCACCATTACCAAATAGGATTAATATAGTCCTTACTACAAAAACGGCAGGATTTGCAGACCCCAATATTATAGTAATGCATTCAATTGAAAGCGTTATAAAATGGGCTGAAGCTAATCCTGAGATAGAAGTAATGATATGTGGTGGTGCATCAGTATATGAACAGTTCATGGAATATGCAAGTAAGTTATATGTAACTCATATAGCCCACACCTTTCAGGCAGATACATTCTTCCCAGGCTTTGATGATTGGGAACCTGTTTGGGTGCAAGCTGATAGAGAAAACTTAAAACACCAATATCCACATATATTTACTATATATGAGAAAATCCAGGAATAAAAATCTAATGGGTAAACATCTAAGTAAAATATTTTATTAGAGGGGGTTACCACTATGCCACAGGTAAACGTTGATTTAACTCAGGTAGTTGTATCTGTAATCGGTATTATGATGACATGGATACTTTCAAAACTTTCCAAATGGATGGATGCAAAAGCAGAAGTAATTAAGCAGGCGAACAAGAACGACAAGTTGGATAAATATGTTGATATTGCGAAGAATACAGTTCTCGACGCTGTAAAAGCTATCAACCAGTCAGTAGTTGATGACTTGAAAGAGAAATCCGCTGATGGTAAGCTTACAGACGCAGAGAAGGAAGATATTCTTTGGGAAGCAGTTGAAAATGTATTAGCATCTTTATCTGATAATTTGAAAGGTACACTTGCTGCTGTTTATGGCGACTTACCAACATGGGTAAAAATCCAAGTTGAAAATGCAGTTATTCAGGAGAAAGAACGTAAGAGCGACCTTGTCAGCATAACTGACCTGGCTAGCCAGTACGGTGAAATTCTAACTGAGGGATATGAAGAAGATACTGATGTAGAAGCTGATGCACAAGCAGAAGTTACTACAGGTGTAGTTGAAGAATCAACCGATAAGGTTGAAGAGGAAGCTAAAGGTTAAAGACAAAAGAGGGAAGAGCTGATGAAGCTCTTCCCACATATTTTATTTTTTTCTCGTTTATATATTATACAGACGTAGTTATATCACGATATGAGACAATTAAGGAGGAAATAAAATGGATAATAAGGGCGTTCTTTTTGACGTTATAAACCATATGAAAATAGGAGAAGTAGTAGATAAACATCTGCAACCTTTAGTGGGGATTACCACCAAAAATGTTGACAAATATGTAGGCGATATACTCGACGCCACAGTAGAAATGTCCATTTCAATCCTCAAGGGTCAAGGTAAGATGGTTATTGATGTTCCTATGACAGACAACTTTGCTAGAATTTATAAAATGAATATTCTAGCTAGAAATATTTGCGAGGTGATGATGCATGGCTAAGAATAAAAGATTAAAAATAGAAGTTAAACCAACGCTTGGAGACATAGCTAGATATCACTCTCTCATTCAAGCGTATGAATTTGACGAGCATATAAGAGAGATAGCTCGTGAGACAGTAAAGGATTATCTTAAGAAGACCAACAGGTAGCAGATAAATATCATATCGTGGTATAACCATTTTTAAATTAAATTATATATTATTTACATAGCTACAAATCTATAAAAATAAATTTGGGGGGTAAGTAACCATGAACGAACTGATTCAATTATTAAACAAAGTTAACAACAGAGAGATACCTGTATCTTCTACAGTATCTCAGGATTTGCTAGAAGTTATTCAATGGTCTAAAAATAGACCTATAAGCAAAGAAACCGTTAGACAATATCTAATTGAAACAGACCGCTATGAGACAGAAGAAGACCTAGACCTATTCATGAGAGACTTGTTCACTATTTACGCAGTCGTTCATGAGCAGGAACATAGAAATCAGATATCAAATCTAGTTAAATCCACAGTGTTAACTGGAGGCGTTTTCGTACCGAACAACAATACAGTACGAGAATTAATAAATTCTGGTTTTAGGTGTTATCCAGTTACTTATTCCAATGAGGGAATGGTATTGGGTATAATAACAAAGGTAGGACATATAGTCATAGCATAAAACATACAGGGGGACTGGGTTATGTATTTGGGTGAGATATTGTCAGAAGTAGAAAAACATATGAAAGAAAATAAAGTGGCACTAGAAGATGCTGCTATAAATGTACTAAACGGACTACCTGGTGGAAGGTTGCTCAATCTTGTTAAACAAGATACAATAAAATATCTATTACTCGGTAAAGAGGGGAAAACTAAATATAGATATTTTGAACCAGTATTAGAAATAGAAGATGGACATAACATATGCACATATGTTATATACGGCTAACATTCGTTAGCCGTTTTATATTTTTTTAGGAGGTGATAAATTGTATAATGAAGATAAGATAAATCAATTGGATAGATTCGTTTCTGACCTAGCATTTCATTATGGACAGGTTGAAAATTTTACTCAATATCTTAACTTAGATGAAACTGATTCTAAAGTTGTTGAGACTGGATTAAAGATTATTAAAAAGAAAATAAAGAAAATGACAAAGTCTAGATCAGTTGAAGAACTGAAAGAAGTTGTTAAGGTTAAAAAAGTTCTTAAAGAAAGAAGTGATTAGGGGATGAAATATTATATAGTATTAAGAAAAGATGGTAGCTACAGGGGGTTTACAACTATCAAAGAAGTATTCGAAGATTTCACTAGGCAAAGGAATATGAAAGACTTCGAAGTATGTATAATGAATAAAAAGGATATGGAACCAAGACTGTTACAAGAAATAAACAGCAGTTATACTGAATTAGTACCCAATAGTGGTCTTTTAATGTTTCCTGATGAAGAGGAATACTTTATAGAAGGATTTAACCAATATCTCCTTGAGCTTAAAATGTATACATCATATCTATTAAAAGATATTCAATATATAGAATTTCAAGATAATGAAGAGAGAGATATAGTTATTAAAACTATAAAGATAATCTATCAGATATTAAAAGACATTGAGGATGGTGAAAATAGTGATGCTTGTGTTGAGTATGACAGATATTTTAAAATGAAGGATATGGTTCAACACATAATAAACCAATTCTAAGAAGGTGTTTATATGAAATACTATGTTATCTTTAGTAATAAAGGTAAATTTTTAGGTTATAGTAAGGATAAAGAATTAGTAAATAAGTTAGTTAAAAGTCGAAAGAAAGACTCTCTCATCGTGCATACGATGAAAGAAAAGGAAGTAACACCTGACCTTAAAAAGAGGTTAGAACATGGAATATATGATATTTCTATTTATAAAGATGAAAGAACAAAGGAGGAAATAGTATTATTTGTACAAGAAGAAATCCGAGCTTTCGATGAATTAAATGATAGGATAATAGCATTTAGATCTGATTTAGATTTCTTGATACTTAACTGGAAATATATAAAATTTGATGATGATGAGAAAAAGATAGTTGACAAAATGTTAACAACTCTGGATACTATCATATCAGAGATAGACTATACTGAATGTCATATAGATTACGATTTCTATTTTAATGTAATAAAGTATCTAAAACAATTTTTATATTAAGCATTCTCTAGTCTTTAACTTTATATAACAATACAATAAGAAATTATATAAGTGAAGGGGTGACTATGATGAGGGTGCCAAAGATTGAGAATTATAATAATAGGAACCTTATTGAACTTAAAAAGATTAAGGAAGTTCCCAAACTAACAAGAAATGTTATTCTCATGAATGATAAAGATAAAATAAAACTAATAAAGACTATTGAGAAAATCATAAGAGGGTCTCAAGAGTATAAGCAATATGTGCAATATCTTAGAGATGAGATTGATATGACACTTTGCTCTTTCTTCAATAAAATATCAAATAAGGAATCAAAAAGGATTTCGATCGAAATTCATCACGAACCTTTTACCTTATTCGATTTAACTCAAATAGTTTTGGAGAAGTGGATAGCTAATGAAGAAGATGTTAATCCTATCATGATTGCAGAAGAAGTGATGAGAATACACTACAGGGGACAAGTCGGATTAATTCCTTTATCAATAACAGTTCATGAACTGGTTCACAATGGTAAAATATTTATTCCATTGCAAAATGTATATGGTGATTTCATATCCTTCCTAGAAGAATATGACCCATATATTCCAAATGACTTAAAAGACATACTAGAAGTAAAATTAAAAATGTCAAAAGAAATTCAAGCACTAGATATGACATTGCTTGAGAAGAAATTTATCTATTTAGAAGTTGATGGGATGACATTCCCTCAACCAATCAATGATTTAGTTGAAGTGTAAAAAAATTTATCCTAGATGATTACTCATCTAGGATATTTTTATGTGATTAAGGAGGTATACATATGGACGATAAAGATTATATGGTCTATATTATTAAAGATGACATGGATTTAACGGACGATGAATTCAAACTAATTAAAAATCTCTTTGAGTCGTTTGAGAATGAAGATGAAGAAGATGGCGGAGAAAAAAAGACTGCAATGTTTGCAGGGGTAAATCATCTTCCTATGACAGACCTCAAAAAGATTCGTGATGCAATCTTTAAGGATTGCTCAGATTATAAACAGGTAATATTTATAAGAAATGATGACCCTATAACAGTGTCACGTATATTATTTCAACTTGGTTATGACCAATATATGTTATTCGAAACAGATGGTGATGAATTACTTATTTATATAATTGAAGACAAAACCTTACATGAAGTAAAATTAGATGATTCAGGCTTTGACCTGTAAAAAAACAGTAGTTACCCTACTAGCACCACCAAGCTAGTAGGGTAACCATCTTACGTTTAAGGAGGTAACTTCATGGAAATTATGAGCAAACTTATAAATTGTATTTAGGCAAACTATTATATAAAAGTTTGAAATTTGTTTACCTGAAAATGGTAAAATGAGGGGGTAAGGGTATGACCCGACTACGTATTTTTACAGATGGTGGTGCTTATGCCAAAGACAATGGTAAATTCACAGCAGTATCATCTTACAGAATTTATAAAGATGACGAATTGTTACACGATAAACAAGAAGTGCATGATGATAAAACAAATAATTATGCTGAGATATATGCAATAGCTACAGCTTTGGAGAATGTCCAAGATTATTTAGAGGTTGCTGAACCAGAAGAGTTTAGTGTAGAAGTATATAGCGACTCATTACTTTGTGTTCAATCACTGAATGTTTGGATTTATAATTGGATTAAGAAAGCTAAAGATGGTGTTATGTATAACTCCACAGGACAAAAGGTTGCAAATCAAGAGCTCATTAAAAGAGCTTTTAAAATAAAATATAAGTTAAAAGGTCACATCAATGTGTGGCATATTAATTCACATGAGCCACTCAAGAAAGTGAAAGAACTTTATAAGAAGTTCTTAAAGTTTAATAAATGTGATATAACATATGATGACTTCTTATTTGCGTATTTACAAAATAAGAAGTGTGATGAAGCTATAGACCCTATATATCGAGAATTTATTAAAAATAATAATGTAGATAACAAAGATATAAATTTGGATGGGGAGGTAACCAATAATGAATTTTAAAGATGAATTATACAATAAAACTCTTGAAGAGTTAATAGACGAATTATATAAACATCCTTTCTACACCCATAACCATATGGTTGTGAAAGATGTTATAGCTGAAAGATTAAAAGATAAACCAGACTATGATAAATACCTTGTATGTTTTCCAAGCAAATTCTCTCCAAGGTCGGAGCAGCTTCATTTAGAACAGGACATGCACAGTATTAGAGGACTTGTTGAATGGGATAGAGTTGAAAGCTTAATGGAAGATGAATATTCTTTAATACCATTCTCAGACCTCAGTACCTTCATTGAAGATGAAAGATTCGGATATGTTGAAAGATACATGGCAGAATATGATCTAGGTTTAAAACAATTGGTTGTAGCTTGCTACATAACAGATGGTAAAAATGTAATGTTGCTTGATTGTAAACAAGGTAGAATGGCTGGAAACTATACTATGGTTCAAGGTCATGTTGAATATGACCCAACAATTTATTTTAAGTCTCAGTTAGAATTCCTAAGGGATAATGCCTTTAGAGAATTTAGTGAGGAATTAAAATTATCAAAGGAGATAATATTCCCTTTGACACCAAAGTTTCTCTATAATGGGGAAATCCAACTTGTTCAATTAGAACATTTTGGAATAATATATGAGGTTAGAGTAGAAAACCTCAACGAGTACATCCACAATATAACGAGTGGAGAACCTGAAAAGCACACACCAGTATGTATATCCCTGAAAGACACGGCGGATTTGGATGGGAAGATTGACAACTGGGCAAGTGTTGTTCTCAAACATCTAAGGGAACATTAAAAATATAAATTGGCATAATATACTGTATCTTCGGTATATTATGTTAATTTTTATCGGTAAAATAAAGTATATATTATATCTATAAGACAAAATACAATTTAGGAGGGTAACAACATGAAAGTTATGGGTAATTCAACCGCATTTCTTTTTGAAGTCTATGTCGTAGACTTTGGCGATAATTATCATAGATTACCAACAGAACCATCAAGTGAGTTGGAAATAGAGGCTAGGAGAATAAGACGTAGGTATAAGAACCTGACAGATTATATGAGGGCACTTGCTATATACCAAGAGTATATGAGTTTATTAGCTCAAAAACATGGCGGTCCAAGATTATTTAAGATAAAACTTAAAAATGAATTGGTCGAAGACTTCGTGCCACCGAAACCACGTATGAAAAATACTGAGATGAATAAGTTCATTCTTAAGAATAAGATAATAGTGGGCAATATTAAGTCAGTAAAGATAGATGAAGAATTACTAGAAAAATATGTGGAAGATGTTTCGGATGAGCAACATGTAGAAGTCCTTGAACCAACGGCGGCATTTGACCCAATTGCCAATAGAGTAATTAAAGAAGAAGGGTCGTCGTTAGTGTCAATTAAGAAAGTTCAAAAGATATCTAATATAGATTATCTTGAAGAATATTTTAAGACTAAAAATGTAATTAAACATGAGGAAGAAATCAAAGATGTTCCATCTATAAAAGAAATAATGAGTGGCGAATATCTTGATAAGATAAAAGATACGTCCGATACGGACGATGTTCTATTCTATAAAGGAAATTATATGCATAGAGATTCTGTAGAAGAATTGCAGGTGTACCAAACGCTTGGTGATTTAGGATGGAACTCGCTTAAGGTTATGAAGAGTAAAGATGTTAGTAAAAACATCACTAGAATTATGAAGGAAAGAACTAAGAAAGATAAAAAGAAAAAAGGTAAGAAGAACGATGACTTCTTAGTACAGGTAATGACAGATGGAGATTATGAAAACTTCGATGCATTTCAAGAAGATATGTTAAATTTCTCATCTGCAAATATATTTAAATAAAATAATTTAACTGGGGGTAAATATAAATGAGTAAGCTACCAATATTTAAATCAGTTCCAGAAGTAATGGCGTATATACACAATAATAATATACCACAGGAGAAAGTGCCAGATTATATGGCACGTATTCTCCCTGATAATCCCAAGGAGGATTTATTGAGATATATGTTAAGTTTATTAGATACTAGCGAGCATATGCCTGATTCGGCAAAAGAAAAGTATCTTAAAAAGTTAGCTAATAGAATAGATAGGCGTCTTAGAGGTGTTGTCAAGAAAGAAAAGAAACTTGTTATTATGCAAGAGTTAGTTAAAGAATTCACTGTTGAGACAATACTTGAAAGAGATAAGTATAAAGAAGGTAACTCAGAAGGTTGGAAATCAACTAAGGAACATGTCACCACAATTTGTGAAAAAGTGTTGAGAGAATCCTCTGAGCTAACTGAAGAACAGAAAACAGAAAGACTCGCTCTATTAAAAGAGAGATATAGAAATTGCACTGACGAATTCTTAGATATTGTGAGATTAAAGAAGTTTATTGCTGGTATTTGTGAGGTTGGGCTATTGAACACCCGAGAAAATGAATACCAATTGATTTTATATATTATACCTAAGGATATAAAGAATGTAGAGCCAGAGTTAGACCTGCCTACAGGACCTAGCCTACCAAAGGGCTATGGGGTATTAAACCTTTCAGAAGATGTCAAAAATTATATTAAGAGGAGTGAAAATAACAATGTCGAGGACATTAAGAAGTAGAATAATGGAACACTTCGAAGCACCTTCGATGAAGGATATATTCAAAGTGTGCGATAACTCTGTTGTATCAGATAATAATGAGAAAGTAAATATGATTTTAAACTTATTACAACAGTATAAAAAAGATTTTATAGAATTGGGATCTGGAACCAATAGGTTGTCTATTTTAATGGACAACTATGTATTTAAGATAGCTCTAGACAAATGGGGGATGCGAGATAATGCTAATGAGTTCGCTATGTCTCATGAATTACAACCATATGTTATAAAAACATATGAAACCAATGACCTCATAGCTGTTTGTGAGTATGTAACACTCATAAGCCGTGAAGAGTTTATTGAGCGTAAACCTGAGATACAGAAAATTCTAGCAATACTTGCAGAAGGATATTTACTAGGGGATGTTGGTACTGTCCCAAAGAACTTCTGTAACTGGGGTTACAGAGATAATGGCGAATTAGTCATACTTGACTTTGCCTATATTTATAGAGTAAGAGGTGATGAAGTTCTCTGCTCATCAGATGGAACCATACTTGAATATGATGAGAACTTCTATAACTTAAGATGCCCTAAATGTAATAGAAAATATTCATTTATGGATGTAAGAAGAAAGATTCCTATGGCTGATGAAGAAAAGGAAGTCTTCATGGCAAAGGAATTGTCTTATAAGCTGACTAAACCTGTTCAAGAGGTTAGTGAAAAGGATGCCAATGAGGAGGAGAAATCCTCTTTATATAATAACACAAATACAAAACGCAAGGAGGACCCCAATATGAAAATTGACAATTACCCAGATAGGAAAGAAGTTGAGGAGGAAGTGATGCAGGAGGAATCCTATTATGACGCCCTCAATCTATTTTCAGGAATGAATCAACCTTTAAAAGTTAATAATGATGATACCATCGTTACAGATGAATCATTAAAGAAGGTTGAAGATGTAGTAAGAAATATTAATGAGGAATGCTCTCAGGAGATAACCTCAAACATCACCGAAGTAATAGGTGATGGTGTAGAAGATGTGAAACTTGTCAATGTAAAAGTTGAGTCAATCACTGTTGAAAACGGTGAGGCTGTTGAACATCAGGTAGGTGAGAGTACCTATATCATAGGTATGGACCTCGCTAGAGGTAACCTCGATATAGACGAGGATGAAAATGTAGAAAATAGTGGTGATAAACCTGCTAACTGGCAGGATGTAAACTGCGAGGAACAAGCTACTCAAACAAATCTTAATGAACAGCAATCAGGGGATGTTGGTAAGATAACAGTTAATGTTAGCCAACACACTCAGCAAATAAATAGTTCATTAAAGATTATAAAGAGTGATGAAGGTGCTGATTGTGAATCACAAGCGACAGTTCAAACTGCAACATGTACAAAGGAAGAAAACATTGATGCTGTTGCTGAAGCACTCAGAAAAGAATTAGGAGAAGATGATGCGACTCTCGAAGGTGGAGATGATTATGAACATCTTTACGAAGAGAACGACAGACAGAAGAGAGGGAATAGACGAGAAAGAAAAGAATGGAGGTAATTAAATGGGCTGTGTAATGAGGATGAATTCTGAAAAGTTCATCATGAATTTTATGAAAGACTACGATCCAAGTGAATTTCAATTCATCTTGGTGTCAGAGAATATTTCAACAGAGAAGAGATATAAAAATGTAATGTCGGTGCCAGCTCTGATACCACCTCCAAACATAATAGCGACTCATATTAATGAGGGTTATGGTAAGGAGTACAAGAAAAAATATCTTGACTTTCTTAAGAAAGGCGAGATAAACTCCTTAGTATCAATCATTGTTAAAGCTGCTTTAGGAGGAATGAATATCGTCCTTCTATGTTCCAAGTCAGAAGATGAATACAAATATCTTAAACTTCTTTGTGAGTTTATCGAAGATGAGTATAAACTCAAAACTTATACCCTGAAGTCATTTAAGGAAGACCCTAAGAAAGCCTCTAAGATTAAGAACAAGGAAGAGGTTGTTAGAGTTCTTGCAAAAGCTATGGAGAAGCTTCATGATGTTGGAAACAAACTATCACCAGAAATTGATGAGGACAAATTCATCAAGAGATTGAAGAAGCTTGATAAGAATGAGCTCCGAGTATACTGTAAGAACAAGGGTATCAAGATAGATAATGACATGGATAAGAAAGATATCATAAAGAAGATTAGAAAGAAAGTATTCAAGGACTAAAAACAAGTAAGCCTTAGCAGAAATGCTAAGGCTTATATTTTAATTTTTTACTATACATAATTTTAAAGAGGTGATTATATGAAAAGTATAAAAGATATTGAAGCAATAATTAAACAACAAGAATGGAAAACTGAAGGCTTCGATAAAGATAAATATATTGAAGAACTTTTAGGCGAATTGAGATTGAAAGCTATACAGCTAGAAGCTGTTCTATATACATCAGATATAACCGAAAAAGCTAATGGACAGCTAGGAAGGATGTATAATGAAAAATGTAGGGAGCTTGAGAATCTTAAAAAGTTCAGTGCAGAAACTATAAGACCTGTCGTAATGGACGAAACTATGGATGCCATGATTGTTAGAACAAGTGGTTTACATCCTAGCTTTGAACCATTCTATCAGAGAAGGGTACAATTGACAGAGGAAGAAGCAAAATATATATTGGAAGTTCAATCAGAACAAATGGGTGAACCTGGAATGGTCTGCATAGGTTTGGAGCCTGTGAGAAGAGCACCATGTGACCTAGGGGTTATATGTCTACAGGATTTCGTTAAAAAGGACGAAAAAAAATAATAAACTAAGAATAACTTAGTTTATTATCAATAGTAGAGACAGATTATCTGAAAGGAGGAACCCCTTACGATTATGTTGTATGAAAGACACAATTACTTGAATAAAAATATAGCATATTTAGTGTCAAATGAGATAGTAGAGTATGATATCAAGTCGGCAGGATTTAATATCATGAAACGATATAAGCTACTTGAAGATTACAAGATTAGCTATCTTGAGAGACTAAATAAGAAGCAAAGACAAATCCAAATAGGTTTGTATATAAAAAATGATAAAGAACTTGGCAAAACATTAAATGAAAAGTTCGTTGAAGTGCGTAGGTGGTTCTTCGAGCAGAATAATATTCAAGACGATGACGTTCTTTCTATAAAGAAAGACGCTATTATAACACTTAAACGATGTTTAAATACACAACTTGATAACCTCGAATTCATCGAGAAAAATATTTATACATCATACTATTATCTAAACAACATGGAATTCTATTATAATCGTGATAATATTCACGTCAAAGGCATCTCAGATGAATTACTAGAATTGCATAAAGAATACATGTTGGATTTTCTACATGACTTCTTTAAGATGAACGAGATATCCAAAAGAAAAAAAGTAGTAGAATTACTAAATGATTTTGCTTTCTATTATAAGGATAGAAAGTTAGAAATGGGATACTATAGAGAGTTAAATAAACAATCACTTTTCAGGTTGAGGGATAACCTGTTTAACAACACACTCGGGATAAAGGATGTAGGAGACATAAGCAAAATAGACATAGGTTATAATTATTTCAATTATGTCGTTCCATTAATAAGTATTTTAATTTAAAAGGAGTGTGTATTTTATGTTTAATAATAATGATGGAAATAACAGATGGAGAATAGTTCCAATGAAAAGAGGCGGATACAGAATTGAGCCAGGTAGTATATTAGATGGAATTGAATCTCCTGCTGGAATAGTGGCAGCTATCGTAATCATAGGGTATGCAGCATATAAGATTTATCAAGTGCTTGCACCGTTACTCTATGGAAGTTTCTTTATAATGTTTTAATTTGAAGGGGGTAAATGATATGTCAAATAAAAAGTTTACAAAAATCGCATTATGTATTATTACTTGTACAACAGGCGTATTGCTAGTTAATGGTTTAATATTAGCTTTTGCAGCTTATGTATGTTCCAATGCAACTTTGTTTGACGTTCTTACGTTAACTTTCAAATTAACAAGCGGATTTTGGGCAGTTGTTTTAAGTGCAATATTGGTTCACTATAAAAGATTAATTGCATAAAAGCAAGCTGGGGGATAAAAGATGGGGAAGAAATTTATAAAAAGCAAAAGAAAATGACCAAGTAGCGAAAGCTACTTGGTCTTTATTTTTTTCTCTTTTTGATATTCCATTAATAATAACTCCACATTCTTAGTGACATATCTAATTATATATGTCCTATCGTGGTAAAATTCAAGTTCTTTTAAGAATGATTCATTAAAGGACGTTAAAACTCTTTCAACCAATTCCTTTAGGTCATCCTCAAACTTATAAATTATTTTGATATCTTTTAGTTCATATTCGAATTTATATTTGTACATAAACTCCCTTTGAACTGTCTCATTGATGATTGTGAGAAGCTTTTTGTATTTAAGTCCGCTCACCTTTGTTTTTTTATTTTCCTCTAACCATTTTCCTATTTTGGAAACAAGTATTAGGTTTGAGACAATCATCGCTAACGCAACAACTATCATAGCTATTAGATTAATATCCTTCATTATACCATCTCCCCTCTTTTTAGATTCTTAAGATTAAAGAATATAGTCTCAAGCGATTGATTTTCAAGGTCTTGGAAAGACATATATGTCTCAGGACATAATTTATAAGCTGCCATCTTATCCATTGTTTTAGTAAAAGTTTCCCAATCAATATCATGTTTAAGGAGAACTATAAGCTCATCTCCTCCAAATCTAATTGGTATAAAATCATCTACTTTTGCTGCAATTAATGAATGTAAAATAGCCATTGCTGTCCGCATTATACACATGTCTCCAACCATGTACCCCTGAGTTTCATTCATACATTTTAAATCTTTAATATCCACAAATATCATTTTGTTATAATCTTTTAAGTTTTCGAAATACAGAATTTCCCTTCTGTAAAAAAAAGTTAGGTTGTCCCTCAATAGAGTTTCAACCTTTAAAGCAGCCTCACAGTTACAATTACCGCAAGCTTCTTTGAAGAATTTGTTGCTCATAACCCACGCCTCCTAAGTTATTATATTAAAAGTCAAGATTCTTAGACCATTTAGTTATAGAATCTTTTAACTCCAATACATTTTTATCGAAACTATCATATTTCTCCGATAATTCGATATAATGATTAATTTTACTTATTTGTTCCTCGTGTAATCCATTCTTATATTTTTTCAGAAAGGCGGTTAAATCTCCAAATGCTTGATGTAAGTTAATAAATATATTGTTTTCATGAACCTCTTGATGAACAGTCTTGGATAACATAACAACTTGAATATTGTTAGCAAAGTGCTCATCTATGAGTATATCAGATACTATAAATGTATTTATTTTCTTATTATTATAAATTAGATAATCGGTTACTATAGCGGCGTAGTCGAATAATGTGAGAATAGGACCATGATGCATTTCTATTTCGGCATATTCATCCTCAATATTGGATAATACCTGACAAAATGTCAATCCTATTTCTTCCTTAAGATATTTTATATATCTTGAATAAAAGTTTGATGTTCTAACCATCTTCTCGACAGATTTAACAAAAGATACGAAATTGTCAATATTAGAGAAATATTCAGCATCTTTATAAAATGGTAATTCATACTCACCAGTGTCTGACTCGATGGTTGGATTCTTGCTAATTTTCTTGTAGTCAATATTAGGTAATTTATTCATAACCATCATCCCCTTTTTGATTTTATTTGTACTACAATTACTTAATATATTGTTAATGTTATAAATATGAAAGGAGTTGACGATATAATGTATATTTTGGATACTATATTTAGAGACCTTCGTACGATAATAAATACTATAGTTATCAAGTACGATAAAAAAGGAAAAGAATTAGATACATTAGACATCGTAAGAGAATCTGATAGATATATATCTGCAAAATTAGCTCAGGATAGTTTTAATACTTATCAGAGCTTTGATATTGATGTTATAGTTGCAGCGGGAATCAATGACCTTGAATTTGCAACAAAATGTAATGCGGATAAATATCTAATCCCCCTCACTAAGAGGAATGATGTTGTTTCAAAACAACGTGAAAAAGTTATAAACACTTATGTTGAAAGAAATAATTACTACAGAATGCTCAATGGACTACCTGATATTGAAGATTTTGATTATATCTTCGTTGATGAAATAACCTGCACTGAGCTAAGTCTTAATCCTAATACCCCAATACATGAGTATACTAAGGAGGAGATAATAAGACTTGAAAGCTATGGCATATTAGAATCAATAAAGAAAGAATATCTAACTAAGAAGTATTTAAATTATCTTGGACCTAATAGTATAGATATAGTTAGGGCAAGGAGTGCCAGAAACTTCAGTATTTTGAGAATGTCTCAGAGTATGTCAGAGAGTTTTTATGAAGAGTTTAATAACATATATGAACAGTGTAGAGAATACTTTATGTCTGTTCTATATATAAAAGAGTATGGTAAGGAGTATGACTTATATGATAACTTCATGGCAATGATGATATTCATAATGTCAATACAAAGACTTATCACAAATACTTTTAAATATGGTATTGAGCGAGATTTCTACGACCTAGGATCAATAGAAATGATGTTCAATGCTTACAATGTTCCGTTCATAGCGGAACTGCCTATAGAATATCAACGTATTCTCCTTCGTAACCTAAATAACCTTCTAAGGTATAAATCTACTGATAAGGTTCTATATGATGTTTGTACTCTATTGGGTTTTGAACGTATAAGAATATTTAAGTATTATCTTATGAAGGAACATGCTCTCGATGTCAATGAGAACCCATTGTTTGTTTATAAAACTATTAAGGATGAGCATGGTAATGACATAGTGGTTGAAGATAAAGAGCAGATGTACCGATTCTATTTCCAGACAGTTGACCTTAAGGAAAGAAATGTTGCACTTGCACTCACCGACTCGACAGCTAAACTTGATTATAATCAAGTAACTGTAGAAGACCCATATTGGTGGGAAGACGAAGATCTTAGGGAAGCACTGTACAATACTGAGTTCAATTATGTTGAAACTAAATTCTTGAATATGAATATAATGTACAAATTGACAGAAATGTTATTTGAGGTTATATATACATTCAGAATGTTGGTTGATAAAAAAACAGAAGTTGATCGTATTACAATACAACTTCCGAAGATATTCGATAAGAAGGAGATTAAATTATTTGATTTGGCTATCTTCTTATCTGCTTTACTATGTAAGAAGAATAAGATGAGTGGGAACATCCTACACACCCCATCTAAGATTCTATCAGTAATGGGATTTAATTTCAGTGCTGATATGAATAAGGTGAGAGAATATATTGATAAAAACCCTCGTCTATTTGACAGAGAAACGCTGAAAAGATATCTTGAGAGATTGAATATTTATAATCCTCAGGATGTAAATGCGGTATTTACTAATGTTAAGAAGTTTAACGATTTCATTGTAGACAAGATGGCTAAGAGCCAGAATATTGAAGAGTATAGAGCATATCAACAATTACACAAGACTCTCATGATAACAAATGAGACAACAGACTTATTCAAAAAAGATGATGGTACTATTGCTGAAACATTCCTTGATTATCTTGAGTATAGCGACTTTGACCTATATACTTTCGTAACAACATGCGATGAGTCTAAAATTTCTGAGTATATTGAACACGGCTTATTTAAACTAAATGAGCTCATGACAACCTTAAAATATACTTATATACTTAATGACTCAAACAATGCATTGCTTAATGCTGTAATAACATTAATTCGTTTCTTCAAGTCATATACAACAGACTTGAGTAACTTCAATATCTTATATCTAATGGATAGTCGATATTACAATATGATAAAGTTAATCAATGACATCCATTTTATAGATAAATGCAACTGTATTAAAGAGCCAATGAAGGCTATAAAATTAAAAGAAAAACTTACTCCAAAGAGTAAAATATGGCATAATGATTTGGAGCAATTCAAATACAAGGTTAAATCTGTTAGTGTTGATGCAACTATTAGTGATGAGAAGCATTTCGAAAATGTTATTTCATCAATTAATGCAAATTATAAAATTTACTCCAAATTGATGCTAGATTATATGGATACCTTAGGTATATTTAAGACGAATATGGTAACTGATAGGCTACCAATGACGGATAAAATCCGTCTCATTTATGAAGAATAGCAAAAACATAAATATAATTAAATAGAATTCAGAAAGGGTGAAAAAGATGAGCGATATTTTAAAATTACACGATAAAATCAATAGTAATGACACCTTATCATTTGAGTATAAGCCATCTGTTCTTACAAGAACCCGAGTAATCGGCGGTTACGTCCATTTTACAGATAAGAATGGTATAAGCCAGTTAGGAGAAGTGCTCTTCGATGAAGAGAATCAGATAGTTCTTGGTGGTGCATTATTCGTTTTGGAAAAAGTATTCGGGGTGCAATCACCTCTTACAGTAGACTATCTGAATAATGTTATGGGTATAGCCAATACTGGTACGCCAATTACAGACATTTATCCAAAAGATAACGTTGTTTGTTTATTTGGTGTAGGAACAGGAGGCTGTGGAGACTCAATTAATTCGGTAAGGGATGTTAAATTCTATGAAAGAGAAATCTTCGATATGGTTCCTTTCAGAGTAACAGACATAGCTTTATCTGAAACTGACCAACAGAAATATTGGTTCAAGAAAGTGTTAGGTAACGGAAAAACTGCTTACTACCTGAAAAATTTCGAAGCTTCACCTCAAATAAAGGTACTCTGGAAAGATGCACAGGGAGATGAAGATGGTACAGAAGTAGAAGCAGGAGTTCATAATACCACAAGAACGGAACCAATTGAATCATTTGTTGAAATGATTCTTAAGGTAACAAAGAAGGATATTAGAGAATGGTTTGAAATGAATGGTCATATCGAACAAACTAGGGTTAATTCTATAGGCTTATTTACAGGTGTTAAAGGTCAATTGGCTAACATGAGCACAGATTACAAACAAGTAAAAATGTTCTCAAAACTTAACATCAATAACGAAATGTTAACCCTGTCAAAAGATTTAACAATTATTTATAGAATATACACATCTTAACAAATAAAAGATAGATATAATAGAGTAGCTTATGTTACTCTATTATATTTCTCTTTTTTAACATCTATATAAGAAATTTATAGAAAGGGGAGATACGATGAGTAAGTTACCTGATAAGGAGAAAGCTTATCTATTAAGCTTGAAACCTGAAGATATAACATTTGATTTATTAGTGGACTTATTTGCAGATACTGCAAAGGTTGTTGATGGAAAAGCAAAGACTATTCCTAGCAGGATTAAAACTCATGACGAGTTTGATTTAAATCCTGGTGAGTATTTCAACAAAGAAAAGGTTCATACAAATGCTGGTCTTTTCATATATAATAAACTTATTGTGGAAAGAAGATTATCTGGAGTGTTAGGCTATGTCAATACTCCACTAAATAAGGGAGCCGTTGAAAAAATAGAGGATAAACTATCAAATGCATTACTTAATGATGAAATTACAGTTAATGATATGGTTGAATATCTGGACAGAACTCAATGGTTAGCAATGCAATTTCATGCTGTTGTGAGTGGTTCATTCACGATGAATACCTTAAAACCAAATACTAAGGTAGTTAATGAAAGAAAGCGTTTATTAAAAGAAAACCGAGAAAAACTCCAGAATGGAGATGTTGATGCTGCGGTTAAGATTGAAAAACAATTATTGGCTGTTGCAGATAAGGAGCTTGCTGGTGACCCAGGTCTAGATTTATACAAGTCTGGGGCAAGAGGTTCATTCGGTAATAACTTTAAGAATATTAGTGTTATGAAAGGTCCCGTATTTAATCCAGTAACAGGTCAATTCGATATAGTTGAATCTAATTTTATGGAAGGTATCAATAAGGAAGAGCTTCCTATTTACGGCAATGCTATCATTACTGGAGCATATCCTAAAGCAATCGGTACTGCCGTTTCAGGATATTTCAGTAAACAGATTATAGCAGCTCTTCAAGCCGTTGTACTTGATAAAATAGGTTCAGATTGTGGTACTAAGGGGTATCAGAAAATAACAATACATCCAGGTTCAGAGAAAGATTTCTTATATCGTTTCGTCATAGAGGGAAGTAAGTTAGTTGAATTAACTGACAAGAATATTTCTAGCTATGTCGGTAAGGAAGTTAAGATGAGGTCACCTATGTATTGCATCGGCAAGAAGTTATGTAGAGCATGTGCTGGACGAATGTATGAAAAACTTGAAATTGATAATATTGGACTTACAGCAGCAAGAGTTTCCTCAACGCTGCTGAACTTATCAATGAAAAAGTTCCATGACTCCAGTGCAAAAATAACTCAAATAAAGATTAATGATTTAGTGTTATAATAAGAGAGCATACCGTTTTGGTATGCTCTTTTTTATTTATATATTATAGATTGGTAATAAAAAGTATAGGAGGTAAATATATGGAACCTGAAGAGTTTAAAAAGAGAATGTCTGAGATAAATTCTCATGATAATGACGAAGAGACTGACCATAAAAAGGCGGATATGTTAATGTGTGAAGTATTAGAAAGTTTAGGCTATGGGGAAGGAGTTGAAATATTCAAAAATATGCCAAAATACTATGCTTAGCACACCAAATAAAAAGTTATAAAGGATATAACTATACAATAGGTAACATGTTAAGGAGGCGGGGAAATGAAGCGAAACAATGTTCGACTCATCAAATTAAATTGGAATGAGGAGTGTGAAAAAGATTTTATTATAGGTAAGGGTTTTGAAATAACCCAACCCGCATTTAAGGGTGAAGAAAAATGTATGTATGGAACCCACTCCCCCCTATATGCAACTGACTGGGAAGATGAAGATGCTTTCTCTGAAAGATATTCCTGTCAGTGTAAAAATCTTAGGGGTAGGGTGTATGAGGACGAGATATGTCCTGTATGTAATACAAAGGTTAGATTTAGAGATGTTGATTTAAAGATGTTTGGATGGATAAAACTGTACAATCAGAATGTAATTCATCCAATATTTTATAAGATGATTAAATCGGTAATTGGAGATAAGCAATTTACTGAGATTATAGAATTCGATAAAGACATGACCAAGAACGGAATAATTATAAATAAGAAAAGTAAGAATCCGTTTAAAGGTATAGGTCTTATCGAGTTTGAAGAAAGATTCGATGAGATTATGGCTTATTTCAGAGAGAAGAAAAAGAATAAGATTGACATTATAGATGAAATAATGAATGAAAGAGAAAAGGTATTCACATCATGTATACCTGTTTACTCAGCAGTATTAAGACCTGTTTCATTCAGAGGTGAAACTTACTTCTATAATTCTATAGATAAGAAGTATAACTCAATCTTTTCATTGTCTCGTTTACTGAATAATACAGGTCCAGTATCCAGTAAAAAGAAGGTTAAGAAGAAAAAGATGGATGAACCTACAATACTACAAACACTTCAAAAGAAGTTGATAGAACTGTGGGAATTAATATTCATGCAGATAAACCAGAAGGATGGTCATATAAAAGACCAAATACTAGGTGGAAGAATAAACTTCTCTGCAAGAAATGTTATCATACCTGATCCTGACCTTAGAGCCGATGAAATTAGATTGTGTTACTTATCTTTCCTTGAATTATTCAAGTATCAAGTAATATCTCATCTAGTTAAGATGAATGACATAACAGAAAACGAAGCTTATGAGCAGTGGTACAAAGCCACTATTATATATAACCCGAAGATATATGAATTAATGATGCACTTGGTTAAGAAGAGAAAACCTAAAGTGCTTATAAACAGAAACCCGACAATCAACTACGGGTCAATGTTATTGATGAAAGTTGTTGATATCAAGAATGAATATAAAGAAGATTATACAATGAGTCTACCAATACAAATACTTGGTGTACTTAATGCAGACTTCGATGGAGACATTCTCAATATTATAGCAATGATGACCAAGAAAACTGCTAAGGCATTTGATAAGATATTCAATCCTAGAAAGAATATGTTTATTTCTAGAAATGATGGATTATTTAATGATGACTTTAATCTATTCAAAGACCAGTTAACAGGTTTGAGGGAATTCAATTGTATCTAAGAGGTAGGCTTATCCTACCTCTATTTTATTTTCGGAAAGGAAGTGTAACTAACCGTTTCCGATTTTAATCCAATAAGATAAACAATATATTGGTATCAAGGGGAGAATTGATGAAACGGGAGGTATACGAATGAAGAAAAATTTATCAATTTCTTTCAATACAATAAATGATTCCTTTATGGTATTAAAAGTAATGGGAGGCTCATTGCATCTCCCAGTAAATCAAGATGATAAAGTTTCAGATATGTGTGAAAATGTTAATGACTTTCTTACAGAGTTATTTAATATCCAAGGTGTAGAAGAAATATTTGAAAAATATGGTGCTAAATTTGAGAAAGTTTAAATTAATTATTCCTGTGAAATATCAGGAATAATTAATTTTTTATTTTCTCTAAAACTGTTAATTAATTAATGGAGGTGTATAAAAATGAGTGATAATCAAAACCAACAAGGAACTGACATATTTGATAAGATATTCGGTTCTTATTTAGGAATTGACGAAGAGTCTCTGAAGAAAAGAGCAAAGGAATTCATTGACAACAAAGAAATTGAAGTGACTCAATTTGCTTTTAATGAATTAGTCACTAGAATATTAGTAGAACAGGGTTTAATAACCAAGGGAGAATTTAATAGTCGATATAACCAAATAATTGCTGGATATTTGACTATAGTGTTAGATTCAGCACAAAAGGAGAAAGAGACATTAGTAAATACTCAAGATAATGAAGTTCCCTTTAAGAAACAGGACATTCGATTTAGGGAAATACTGATTGAAACTATTAAGGAGAAGATAATTAACCTTCTTGATAAAAAACAAGAGGTTGAAATAAAAAATGGTGATGAGGAGGATGAAGTACATGGCACAACACAAATCAGGATCGACCCAGGGCATAATAGCTCCATCGGGAATGAGAATGCCGACGGAAAATGATTTAAGAAATATGGCTGCACAAGCAGTAATGGAGCAGGTTGGTGCTAATATAATATTAGACCATATTGACGCCATTGAAAATGCATTAGTTGAATGCGGGTTAGTTTCCGAGGAGAAATTTAAGGAAATACTTACAAAATCTAGAATAGACTCTCTGGAAAAAAATATAAAGGATTTAGAGACTTATATAGCTGAGGCTGAAAAAGGAAACGGTCCTATGAAGATTTATGACATCAAGTTAAGACGATATATAATTGAAGAATACAGAAGACATATAGACGAAATTAAAAAAGTTAAGGTTAGTAAAATTCTTGAGTAGGTAATAGGGGGTCGGGGTAATGTATAAATGGAATGGTGAGGAATGGTATAAAGCCGCACCTTTACACAAGAGAATACGCAAATGGTTCTTTTGGTTAGGTGGCTGGGAGAAACCTAATTGCTTAGGTTGGAGGGTATTCGATAAAGATTATCTTCCAAGTAAAAAGATGACAAGGGAAGAACTCGATAAACATGTTGAAATCATAAATAATATGAAGACAAGTGAAGAACGAGATGAATATAAAAGAAAACATTTCAAGAGAATTAAAAGGAAGCTTAGGGAAATTACTCCTTGCTCCTTCTTTGGAAATACTTTAACAATACAAAACTTTGGTGTGTATATTTCAGTGAGAAGCGGATATTTAGTAATAAACTGGAATAAGCATATGGGAAGAAAATGTTATATATCCCCAAATGGCACTCCAGGAAGTGCACATACATGGTATTGGGGTACACCATCAGATATAAAGAAATTCTCTGATGAGAAGAGAGCAAGACAGGCTGAATTTTATAGATACAAGTAGGGGTTTTCCCTACTTGTATTTTTTTCCGTATTTTTGGAGCAAACACATATATATTATTAATATAAGATGTAAATATATAATGCATCTAATCTATCCACTATATAGTGGTATTCTATGGAGGGACAACCATGATAAAATTTGAAAACTTAGACCTGCACGTTGATGCAAACATATTTCCAGAAAGATATAGAAAGGAAGCAATAGATTTCTTAACCCAGTTGGATAGAGAAGACTATGATACTCTATATTATGCTTGGAATGGTGAAAACTCTTTCGACACAATAGCAATGCTTAAAGGAACACATTTCACAACTATGAAAACATTCATATTTGCTGAATTATACAGACTTCATACTAAAAAGGAGGGTATCACCGTTCAGTTTATAAAGAGTGTTTTCTTGAATGATCTTGGTGCAAAAGACATTATGACATGTCAGTTAAAAAGATACATTTCTTGTTACGAAACATATAATGATGCAAAGGATATGTTTGTAAACTGTGACGAAACTGATGTAATTAATGCCTTTAGAAGCCTAGCAATGGGTGCAGGTGTTCGATTACAAGAAATGGGTATGTCACCTTTTAACGGAAATAAAGTTCATTTAGGATTCTCACCAGATGGTTTATTTGAACTGATGGAGCTTGTTTGTGATGAAAGTCATGGACTTGATATGGGAGGATGTAATTGTAAAACCCATGAGACATATAATATCAAAATTATATCAGCTCTTGCTGCAATTGCGTTACTTAAGGGGCATCTTGAGAAAGGTTTAACAATGAAGGAGGTTGCTTGTGAATAGGGTAAAGATGTTTGGCTTATGGATACAAAAGTTGATTACAGTACCTGGAAGGGTAATAGAACGACATAAGAAATAAGGACTCATCGTGAGTCCTTATTTTTTTTCTATGCTCCGTTATATTTTTTTCTTTTCATCAACATTTAATTAATTAAATAAACAGTAAAGAGGTGAGAGATATGAATTACGCAATGGCGTCAACATCGTTAGCTCATACGTATGGAAATATAACTGCATTTATGACTGAGTTCGTAAAAGGGTTATTCCCTAAGAATTATTTCAAAACAGTCCACATAAGTTCTTCTATTGCTTATAGGCAGTTTAACGTTTTCCAAAATACTAATAAAGAGTTTATAAAGAAAAATAAGCCTATGCTTATAATACGACCAAGAATAGATATAAGTGATAATGATACATTCCTAAATAATACTTTCCTTACAACAAGGATAGATGATACTGTAACGGATTTGGATTTTAGTAATCTTCAACCGTTTATAGAAGACAAAGAAAAGGGTGTATTCATACGATATCTTTTAAACAGATTGAAGATGAGTTTTGACATCACTATTATCACAGAAACACAGATGGAGCAAATCAACCAGGCACATTTTATAAAGAATAGAATTAGACAGGATAGACCTTTTTTCTTGTCAACATCTCTCGAAAGTTATGTGCCTAAGGAGTTCATGCAAATGCTCTCCAAGAATATAAATGTACCAATGTACGATGAAAATAATAACATAAAACCATTCTTGGATTATGTAAACGGTACATCGGTATATCCAATAACGTATAAGATGAAAAACTCTTCAGGTAATGATGAGTTCTTTAGATTTTATCCAGCTAATTTGGATACAATTTTAACTGGTTTATCAACAGACGATGGGTCTAAAAAAGGTTTTGTTTCTGACGCATTCGCTGTTAATTTCAGTTTAACTACGGAATTTTATACCGCTGGTTTATATTATTATTTGACCACCAACAAGAAGATAATAGAGGATGTTGAAATTTCAATTTTGAATGATGATACAAGTATTATTCCTGTATTTACTGTAAGTAATATCTATGATGTGAATTTACCTCATGGGTGGAATATGTACACAGCTCCAATGTATAAAGTAGAGGTTGATAAAGTACCTGACACAATGAATATAAGTTCTTTATTCAACCAAAGCCTAGTAAAGACTATAGCTTATCATCTTGAAAAGGGGATACCTCTATCAACCTTCATTCACACCACTGTGATGAAGGACAATACAATTTTAGACCCCACTAAAGGGGAGTATAAAATAGACTTCGAAAAAATGGAATTAATTACTTATAACACAAATAAAGTATCCACATATAGACTAATAATTCATGTGAATACTTTGTATATCAATAATTTATTGGTTGATATCTTGAGACTAGACGAAGAGAGGTGATAACCTCATGGAGGGATTCAGGATTAAAATTATGGGCAATCAAAATATATACACTAATGAGGTAAATAACTTTTATTTACCAAGGTACACCACCGTAGTACCTATAAATAGTGCTACTGCCGATATGGCAGAAAAAATACAATTTTTAGGGTTCACCATTGAAGATTTCGATGATGAACAAATGAGAGTAACACTTCCATATCATTGGACTCACTTTGAGGTGAGTGATGAGCAGGAAGTAATAGTTGATGTGTTAGGTAGAATACGGGTTGTTATTGATCCACATCGAAATAAAATGGAATTACTGCGAAGATTTGGATATGCAATTAATCATGTCAATATACCTGATAAAAAGGTATCTGGAATGCAGTGTTTCATAACCGATATGAATAAGCCTGTGACTCAAATAGATATAAACCCACAACAATATCAACAATATTTAGATGAAGCTGGAGGCTCTGTTGACAATCTATTGAATATTTGCATAACTCAATGTCAAAATATACTAGATAAAGAGTTTCCAGACTGGAGAAATGAATTAGCTTATTGGAATGAATAATTAGATGGCATCCCAGCCATCTAATTATTTTTATATTTATATATTATTACAACAGATAAAAATACAGCGTACGTTATAAGGAGGGTAAAAAAATGTCACATAGTGTTGCTATAACAGATGTTTATAGAAGAGAGCTTTCAGAGTTTAATTCTAAATTCAACGACCCAAAGTTTTATATAAATAGAGAGTTAAGTTGGATAGAGTTTAACAAGAGAGTTTTACACCAAGCACTAAGAAAAGATATTCCTCTATTGGAAAGATTAAAGTTTCTAGGTATAACTAATTCAAATCTTGATGAATTCATAATGGTGAGATTTTCATCTGTAATGAATAGAGTTATCAATGATTCTGAGGATGAAGATATATCAGGACTTAAACCCATAGATGAGTATCAGGAATTATTGGACCAAATCATGGAATTTAAAAGTGTTCAAGCAGACTGTTATGATAGATTATCTAAAAAGTTAATTAAGACTAATATAATAATTAGTCAATATCAACAACTGAGCAAGAAGGAAAAGGAGCATGCAGAGAAGCTATTCTATAAAAATATCTTCCCATTACTAACTCCTATCACCTATGACACGACTAAAGATTTTCCATTGATAAGGTCTAAGCAACTTAATATAGTTGTAGCATTAGAAGACAGAAAAAATGCTAATCTAAATGTAATCTCGATAATTCCCATTGATAGTGGATTGGATAGATTATATAAGATTGAAACCGACAATAAAGACGAGGATATTAAGTATATTTTATTAGAAGAGATAATTCATGCGTTCCTAAATAAGATATTCGTTAATAAGAATATCATATATAGTGGATGTATGAGAATTCTAAGGGAGGCTAATATTGAATTAGAACACAATAAAGACGTCTATATAATAGATAGGATGAAGCAAACCCTTATTCAAAGAGAGTTTAGTCGTCCGATATTCATGGATGTTCATGAGTCAATTCCTAGACATGTCCTAAAGATATTGACTAAGATATTTGATGTTGATAAGAAGCATGTCTTCAAATCAAAAGGTTTAGTAGACCCATCATTCTTAGCATCAATGCCTATAAAGAGCCATGCTTTGGAATACGAACACTTTGAACCACAATACCCTCAAGAGTTAATAGGTGAACATGATATGTTTACAGCCATAGATACAAATGACATAATCCTACATCATCCATATGAAAGCTTTGGACCTGTTATAAAATTCCTGGAACATGCTGCTCAAGATGATAGTGTTTTAGTAATAAAACAAACTCTTTATAGAGTATCATCATATGAGTCACCAATAGTTGAAGCTTTATGTAAAGCTGCACAGAATGGTAAACAGGTTAGTGTTCTATTAGAGATTAAGGCTAGATTTGATGAAGATAGGAATATGTCCCTGATTGAGAAATTGAAATTATCTGGTTGTAAAATAATCTATGGAGTTGAAGAGTTAAAAACTCACTGTAAGTTAATTCTTGTGGTTAGAAAAACAAGTAAAGGATTAAAGACATATTGTCATATAGGAACTGGTAATTATAATGATAAGACAGCAAAGATTTATACAGACTTATCTTATTTCACTTCAAATAATAAGATAGGTGAAGACCTGTTGTCAATATTTAATATATTATCAGGATTTTCAGAACCTGCGAGTGAAGGAAACAAAATATTCTTCTCTCCATTCAATCTTAGAAGCAAATTATATACTCTGATTGATAGAGAGATAGAAAATGCACGAAAGGGAAAGAAAGCATTTATAACTCTTAAATTAAATTCTCTATCTGATAAAGGAATGATACGGAAATTATACCAAGCTGCTTCATTCGGTGTTAAGATAACAATATTCTGTCGAGGAGTTTGTTCAATGAAACCTATCAATAAGAATATAACAATTAAAAGTCTTATAGGTAGATACCTTGAGCATAGTAGAATATATTACTTTTACAATAATGATAAGTCTGAGATTTATATATCAAGTGCAGACTTGTTAACAAGAAACTTGGACAGAAGAGTAGAACTCTTAGTACCATTAACAGATAGTGAAGTTAGGACAAAATTATTTGGCATTATAAGTGCTTATTTCAAAGACACTTGTAATACCTATATCATGAATTATAAGGGAGAGTATCAGCTATTAGCCAAGGAAGAATGTTTTAATCTGCATGAGTTCTTTATGGATGAAGCTATTAATAACTATAAGCTGAGAAATATTCCCAAGATAACATTTAAAAATAAAAAGAAATATGGGGATAGCAATGTTTAAAAAGATTCAATTATTACTACTGAAATTTAAACTGAGAATGTATGAGAGTGAAGCTAAATGGTATGAGGAGAGAGGTTGTTATGATGACTGGTATCATGAACATGGAATACCGAATCTAAAAAGGGATATTAAGGAGCTTGAAATAACTATCAAGAATCCTCAGCAAAGGACATTTTGTTATTGCCCTAATGAAGAATGTAATAATGAATTAATTAGTAGTGATAGTTTTGTAAGTGACGATGAGGTCGTCACTTACATATGCACAAAATGTGGCACTGTATCTAAATGGTATTTTGATGCACCGTGTCCAATACTAATAAAGGAATAAAAAGATGAGATGTGTATATTACACATCTCATTTTTTTTCCTCTTTGTCGTCTTTTTTCTCAGTAGGGGAATCTTGGTCTGAAATACTCGAAAAATCTATCTTAATACCCTTTTTGATTTTTATAGCAGTCTCAACGAGCTTGATACACTTTGCTAACGTTGTAACATTTCCAAATAATTCAAATCCAAGTATACCGCTTATGAAAGCAAAGAATATTATTGTACTTACGTTTAATTTTGATAACCACGTCGACTCCAAAAATATGAAGAGGAACGCAGTCCAGATTGCCCCTATTAACATTCTACATAGTCTCATCCTAGGTTCCTTATTGGTCATAGTGTCATATAGGTCCTTTATAAATGCACCAAAGAAACCGATCATGAAGTAGAATAACAGATTAATAGCAATTGTCATTAAATCTGCATAATTTAATTGCATATTACTCAGAACCCCTTCCCTTTAAGAAAAAACCTATTATTCTTTGTATTAACACAAGAGGGTAAAAAGTTTTTCCTAAAAAAGTGTTATTTCTAATCATTTATACAAACCACAGTAAAAAGATATCCTTGTTAATCCTTTTTATTTTGCAAAATATATAAGTCATAAAGCTTATTATAAATAAATATCAGAGCGATTATTGCCAGTAGCATCAGAGCACTCATTGTCACAACTGTTATGTCCTTTATTAAAAGTCTTGTAGTGTAGTATCTGATAATTTCTGATTTTCGCTCATCTAGATATTTAAAATTATTGATATGTGATTTCTTTATTTGGTCATATAAATTAAAACCCTGGGTAATGATAATTTTATCATTCTCATTCTTTATACCACCAGATCCTATATCAGGTATACCAAATATGTCACCTCTACGTGTTATATATGAAGGAGTAAGAAATTCATAGGTTTTCAATCCTTCTATTCCCTCACTGTCAAACACCTCTTTTAATGCATCTAGTGTCATACTCGTTATCATTTTATGTTTAGGATTTTCCGACGGTAAGAATTCCCAGAAAATTATCTTATCTGACATTATAAGTATTTCATCTACAGCAGCTTTAGCTAGTTTTTTATTAGCATGCATGTCATATTCAATATCCCAGGTTCTCTTATCACCAAACTTACTACAATTAGGTGAGAAATCACCATTTATACCCCACGGCAAAGCAGCCCATGGGTCATTATTGTCATTTTCTATACCATTTAAATACACCCCTGTAAAATTAGCCCTGATTATTTCAGAGAATTTAGTATTCGGTATATTATTATCCAACTCATATTTGAGTTTATCCAAATCAGGATATGCCTGACGGAGTTGTTTTTCGATGTTAGTGGCTAATTCTTTACTCTGCATTAAAGATTTCTGACGATTTTCTTCAATAAGAGTAGTAACTAATTTCCACTCCATTTCTCGAACAACTTCAAGCCGTCTTTGACGATCCATCATCTCACTATTAACATCCACCTTATACAAATAGAAATTTGTTGATAGAAGTATCAACAAAATTAGAATTGTTGGCAGAATCGCATTAACGATTTTCTTCATCATATTACTCATTTCCTCCCTTAGACAAAGGATAAGAAAACTTGCGGTTTGTAGTTTTGTATTTCTATCTTTTACTTTAATGTTGACAAAAGATAATGACTGGATATCATTTAGATATCCAGTCATTTTTTATACATGTGCTATATATATTTCCCCGAGCTCAGCACCAGCAATATAGTCAAATTTAGTTAGGATAAATCTGACTTTAATACCCCAATTTGCTGAGGTTTTATTAACATTAGAGAATCTATACATTGTTTTATTGTTAAATGCTACAGTCATATCTTCCCATGTTGGAGCAGCATCAAAAGCATTATTGCATACTAAAACTTGTACTCCAACTAAACCAGGGTTAATTTTTTTTATCCTAGCATCAACTTTAACTCTAGTTGGCATTATTGAAGTCTGTATAGCATTCTTAGTGTCAACATTTATTGACGTTATAGTCGATATTAACACTGGTGAAGATTGATATATAACTCCACCTTCATTAATTGTGACTCTTACAAATTTCACTGAATTTTCAGCAGGGTATTGAAATGTTACCCTAAAACTTTTATTCAAATCCGCTGGTAGTATATTAGGAGCACTATGACTTGCAGCCCAAGCACCATTAAAAACTTCCAACCCTGTTATAGCTACAGGAAAAGGATTATTAAATTCACTATTATCAGCCATTAGAATACCCACTGATGCCGAAGCAACCTGTTGTGTTAAATGACGCAAAGTAAATTCCACTTGTACAGGACCATTAGGTACTACTCTCAATATACCATCAATTGGTTTTAAAATTTCTAATTTAGGCATATACATTCACCTCCCTACATAATTATTTTCCCAGGCATAAATGCTCCTGAGTATATAGTAACGTTATCCGCCGTTATCAAATCGTCAACGTATAAATGATTCAACTTGATAGGCTTTGGGAAATAAGAAGATAATTGATATACTATACTCAATACATCTTCAACTACAGAGTCTTTATTAGCCTCTATATTGATACCCATAGTCATCAAGTGATTGGTAAGTGTTGACCTTGAGTTGTAATCAGTAAATACTTCATCAGTTGTTGTTATAGGTAATACAACTGCGTATGATCCGTTTTCTAATTTAACCTTTTGGAATGCCGCATACTTTCCATCACCTTTATCCTGATATTGTTCATACCATATAATATTGGCAGGTTCATCAGGTTGTGTTGTTTTAAGTTGCACCATCTTTTTATTAACTTTTTTACCTGTAATATATTCACTTACAGTATCCTCCACCCATCTGGTATGGTTGAATACTCCTGTTACACCATCCTCCTGACATCTAAATAATTCAAACCTATGAGTTGAATTATTATAAACCATTGTCAGGTCAGTTCTATTATATATTTTATTCTGATTGTAAGGTTTAACCTCTAAATCTCCAAATATATAAGAATTTAATAGTTGGATTAGATTAGGGTTAGTATTCTGTAAATTCTTTATAAGTCTTAAACTAGGCATTTCTCCCACCCCCTTTATTCTACGACTATTAAGATACTATGGAGAATATTCCTGATAGGCAAATCTCCATTTCTTGCATCTTTTGTTATATTTATAGCTTCGATTGAAACCTGATATAGTAGAGCTGTATCTGCACTATAATAATCGAATGGAGTAATTATCATACCGTTCAATTCACTGATGGGTTTAGTTATTGTAAAAACTTGTTCAAACGCCCCATTTTTAAATTTGACATCTATCGAAATAGTTGGTTCATACTCTACTAAAGTATCAGAATCTGTTAATACAAGTGAGTCCATATCTATGGACACTAACATTTTTCTCACATTGTTAGGTTTAATCATAATAGGCGTATTCATTATAGGAGAGTATGTTCCTATAACCTCAGGTAATTCCACACCATCAAGTTGTAGTGAGAACATCTCACCATAAATATTTAGATTATATGACATTAGAGTCACATGGTCTATATGCTGATTTAACCTAGCCAAACTATCATATGAGATTACATCACCAGTATTTGTTTTAATTGATATTTGTCCTGTTTCTTTATGAATCATAACTTCTTGCGGTAATGCTTCTGCCTTATGTCTTCTTGATAACATAGACACTGCGAAACGGTTTAAAAGCATAGTTTTTCACCTCTTTTTCACTAACTTATTTTTATTATAATGTTTTAATATACAAAATAAAGTCTCCATACTAACGTTTCATTAGTATGGAGAATATTATTATTGGTCTGGCATGTCAGGGTTAATAGGTAAGTAGTCCTTAACATTAACTTGGTCATCAGGGTTGAATAACAATCTTGCCATCCCATCAAATAGAACGGGATACGTTATAACATCTACATTATCTATCTGAGATTCATCTGGATTGATAAAAGCAAATCTCATGCAAATTTCGTAGAATTTTGTTAAATCCTGAGACAAACCACCTATAACCTGACTCATAATATCTTCAAGACTATCTTCGAGCACTGTATGTGTGTCTATAATCTTATTACGTAAGTCTTCAACAGCTCCCCACAGATAATCATTTATAGAATTCATATTAGCAATCAATGAGAAATATTCATTATCTCTATCTTTCTCAACAATCACTAGATTTTTTCTTGTTTTAATATTCTTAATAAATATCTTAGTAGGGGATATTATATCAATATTTTTCTTATTGAGTTTTAAACCATTCAGGTACACATCGTACCATTTTAAATCTAGAGGTTTGTCGATTGTATTAGAAAGATCCACAAATCCTCTTTCATCAATTGTTGGCTGATAATGAACCTGTTTGTATTTACATGGCGTACATTCAATTATAAATTTATCACCAACATGTTTAACCATATTGAAACCAACAGAGAACTTATCTGTTAATTGGTCACTGAAATCTATATTATAGATATCCATCGGTAAGAAACAACCATCTTTGAACACCCTATAATACCTTGAATCATTCTTTGAATCTAAATCGAATATAGCAACATCACCAGTTTTTCTTATTGAATCAATCTTCCATCTATAGAAGAATGAGTGTTTCTTAACATATAGTGTTAATGGAACACCAACTAGGTCAGGTTTAACTATTTTTATATAACAATCACCAGTTATCTCTTTAAATGACCTAGGGTTTATCTCAACCTCATGTAGATGCTCATCATACATAATCATAGTAAAATTAGACATATCTACATATTGCTTACCAACCGATGTTGTGAAGAACAAGTCATTTACACTAACTTTTGTCGCCTTATTATCGAATCTGACAAGTTTCCTTTCGCCAAGATATCCAAAGGACATTTCCCTCTCTGATTTGTATTGACCAAATTTCTCTATTTCGATAACACTATCAGGTTTAATAAGGTTTGTTGGTATATAATAATAAGCATATTTAGAGCTTGTATATACCTTGTCAGCAACCCACAGTTTACCATCTATAAAGAACCTCATTTCATATAAATCAGTGTTAAATTCCCACTTGAATATGAATACGTACCTTGGTTCTGTAAAGACTTCTCTCTGACTTACATCAGTAATCTCTGTATAATTATCGGTCCTATACTTAGCATTTAAATCCATTTTAGATATATCTAAGTAAAAACCATTTGAAGTTATCTGTTTATTAAGATAAGCCCTGAATACCTCATTATCATTTCTTATCATTTCCTTGAGCTCATTTATTTTATAATTGAGTGTATCCCTTGTTTGTCCATAACTAGACTTATTAAAATCTGCAATATCATATGTGAATTCAGCAGGTTTAAAGTTCTTAATTATGACTGGAATAGTGTTATTTTTGTACTTATCAAGGATATTGGATGTGAAGTTGTAGTACAATGATAATTCATTCATATACTTCAATCCAACAGTTCTTGTGTCATCGAAATAAAGTACATAAACAGAAAGTTCCTCATTGCCATAGTTATTCTCAACTTCATACATGTTAGGGTAATATAACTTAGCTCTAATATCATGAGCAAAGTATTTCTTCCCATTAACATTCCTAAAAAATATAAGATTTTCCTTAGGTATTGGCATATCTTGTACAGGAATCGAGAAATATTTCTCACCTGCTGGTATTGTAATTACATCAAGAAGATGTCTCAAACCAAATACATTCAAATGAATATATTTATCATTGAAACTCTGGAAATTGTTGTTATAAAACTTCAATAATCCCTCTGATGTCGTGGTGTCAGTAATTACAGAACCGAATAATAACTGGTTGTTGTTTATGAATGTGATATACTGGCTTTCGGTCTTTAAATTATTTGCAAAGTTGAATCTCTGTAAAGCCAAATTATCATAATACTTTTCCAATACATAAGGATTGGTATTGTATATACCATATGAACAGTTTGGCACAAGAAATATTGTTATACTGGCATCTTTATTTAGTAATTCTTTGAAGTATGCTTCAGGAATTCCAGTGGCATTAGTTTCATCCTGTATATCAAATACAAAATAAGTTACATCTTCCTTACATACAACTGAAATGGTATCAAAGAACTTACCATCAATAAATACCATATACACGTAACTAAATAGTTCAGGATGATTAGCAACATCAAACAGATTCAACTCTTTATTATAATACTGAGAACGCTTAAATTCTAATCTATTTTGATTTGTTATAAAGCTTCCCTGAACAAAACCAACATATTTCTTACCGTAATATTTCATATCTGTTAGAATTCTATTCATCTGAATTAGAGAACTCATTTTAAGGTCATATCTCCTATAATCTACCATGTCTAACTGAAGACTATATAGAAAGGAGAATGAGTTATGTTTAATATCTTCGAGCGTTTTCTCTACTACCTTTAAATCAAATGTATTATTTGAAAAGGCTTCATTGTTATACTCATATATCGTAGGCATTTATCTCACCCCTCTATAATTTACTATTAATATAAAGTTTAAATAAAATAAAATAAATAGTGGTGACTCATCGTCACCACTATTATTATGCCTCTTCTGTTTTTTCAGCAGTTGCCGCAGTCGCAAGTATAGGGTTCTGCGGTGTTGCAATTATAGTTTCATACTCAGCCTGAGTTATCAGACCTTTTGTAACAGCATTCTGAAGCTGTTCTTGTGTTACTGAACGGTTCTTCCAGCAATTTAAGAAATATGTGTAATATCTACTAGCCATTTAAAACCATCCTCCTTTATAAGCCGAATACGACTTCATTAATAATCATCTGGGTATCACGCAATTGTTCTTCCAGCATCTTTATTCTTTGGTCTGAAGAATAATATGGTACGTAATTAGGATTGCGGAAGAATCCTTCGCTCTTTGTATAACAATATTCGTGAGGAACAACACCTTCTGGAATTAGACTAACTTCAATGGCTTCTAGCCTTTCCTGAGGATCAACTACAAACCTTTTTGTATCTTGATTATTCTTATCTACCAAAAGACCATGTTGTACTCTTTCTACTGTTATAGCAGTAGCCATAAATTCTTTTGTTGCCTTATCAACCACAATAAGCATATTATTACCTCCAATCTAATTTTATTACTAATCTGTTCTACTAATAAGTTGACAATTTATCTATCATGGCAACGTTAGGATTTATATATGGAGTATACTTTACTATGCCGTTTCCTACGATGGAACCAATTGGTTTTCGAGATCCATCATTTGCTGCGGATAGATTACCTGCTCCACCATCCCCACCGTTCCTATATACAGCACCTACACCAGATGTTACTGAATTAGGGGCTTTCATAGCTCCCGATAGTAGTATTTTACTTGATGAAATTGCAACACCTATAACTCTAGGTAGTTTTACAGTGCAGAAATAGTTAGTAATTATATGTATACCTCGTGCTGAATCATATGTGGATGAGTAGTAGCTAAACACTAAGAAAGAACCATTAATTATAAAGTACCCTGCATTACCACCACCGAAACCTCCCCATCCTGTTGTAGGCATAAACGCAACCCAATGGACAGCATTATTATCCCAATCGACTGAAAATAACGCCAAATAGGTCTTTGAGCTAACACTGACAACAAAGTAACTTCCACCTTCCCACATCTGTTGTATACGTTTCTTATTCTGTTGATAGTTTCTTGAATTATATGACCAGTTTGTATAAAGTTCCCCTATGGTTTCCCATGATGATGCTGTTGGTGATGTATTACCAAATATTCTTGCTGTTACACCATCACCATAAACAACGACAGCCTTTGTATCAGATACCTTAGCTGCACTTATATCTGGTGTTCCATCTGCAAATCTATAGTCAAACTTATATTGCAAATCAGTATTACCATTGGCATAGAAAAATGCTGCCTGACATATATTAGGTCCAGATTCGTCCCAGTTATAAGTTACACATAGACGCCCGCCACCTAGGTGGGTTATTGCACCGTTATAGTCCATATTCTTACCAGGCATCATGACGACGGTCATTCCATGGTAGAAATAAGTACCACTGGTATACATTAAGGACACCTTAAGACCATCACCACTACTACCCAGTATTGCAAATCTATTACTATCAATACCTTCAATATCCCTAATACTATATCCACTTCCCCCATCCAATGTAACCGCATTGTTTGACCATATGGTCATTATACCAGAATCTACGTTAATAGCTATACGTGTGAAATTGTATGTTGGGTTCGAATCGTATGTTACTAAAACGACATAAGCCGTAGCATTCTTATAATTCCCATCAATTTTTGCACACGCACAAAATGAACCTGCACTTATTGAATATACTGCTGGGTTACCATGAGGTTCCAAAGCCCCAGTTGTGGGGTGTATTCCCATTGTCTGAAGGTAAAAAGTTGAAAGGTTGTTATACGGGCATGTTATAACCAAAACCTTATCATCAGATATCTTTTCAACACACATTATCAGGTAATCAGGACCTAAATAGTTACTTGAAAATGTCTTTGCTATATAGCTACCTGCTGCATATGAGGTTATAGGAGCAAATACTGCTGGGTCACCTGGATTAGGCCCGCTAGCAACTACAGTAGCAAGTTTTCCAGGAACTAAATTTGTTGCGTTAGTTTCTAATATCACAGGTTCAGTTGAACTAAATGTTGTTCCATAAAAGAAGAAACTATTTGGACCTAGAGCAACTCCGATAGGATGCATATTCCCTATATGTGTGTATAAAGGATATGTCAATACTGATGTAGCTGTATAAGGATAATATTCTGCACCAGTAACAAGATTTGCCCACCCATAATACATTCCCTGAACACATACATCACATGCAACACCAGGACCTGCTGGTCCACCTATAGCTATTCCTATAGGAATTTCATCCATATTATATACAAATGGAATTATTTTACCGTCTTCTCTAAGTGATACTAAATTACCTGGGTTTACAGTTGTTTCACCAACTAAAAATGTTTTTATTATTGATTGTGGTCTTTTATTGTACATTTTGGAGAGGGAGTCTCCACCGACTCCCCCTAACATTCCATGTGCACTTAAGACATTATTAATATTAGGCATACTATGACACCACCTTACTTAATATATTTCCGTTACCATCATATGACATTGTCCATGTCTTAGTGAGTATAACGGTCACTCCATCAGCAGCAAAATACTGCCAAGTGTCAGTTGTATAGTTAGGACTCGCTCCACCCGATAGTGTACTCTTCATATATAGAGTACCATCGGCAGGTCTCTTGTATTCAACAACAGTTGCTACCCCATTTGAATCATGATTACTCATATATTGATTGTAAAAATCTAATTCTTTAAAATTGTCTATATCAATTATTTTCTTCCACGGTCCCCAAACTCCACCAGCCATTGCCCTATACCAAGAATTTATACCGCTGAAATCTGTTAGATATTGTACAGCGTGAATTTCATTATGTCTTAATACAGTTAAATACTTCCAAGGATGCCCGTCATTTGGTACATTAGACATATTGTAGCCCATATAGAAACCTGTGGTTATTACATCATTGGCGTTCCCGTATGTTACATCGGTACATGTTCCTCCCAATCCATACCCACTTGGAGCAAATGATGAAGCATGTTTACCATCTAGTAAGTCAGCATCCATTCCCGTTCCAGAACCTTGATATCCACCATTCCATATAACATTACCGTTAATCATAACAGCGGCATTGTAAACACCTGCACTATTAACTCCTGTCATAAAGTTAATTGTATCAGGAGAATCGTTACCAACATATATTCTTAATTCAGTAGCTTCAGCACCGTCCTTACTTATTAATTTAATACCAGCACAGTCTCCTCCACCACCAAATGCATCATTTGGGAATCCTATTCCGTTACCATCCCCAGCGGCGAGCCATAGTTTTCCTGACATTGAACCACCAGACAGATTTAATTTTGTACCAGGGTCAAAGTTACCAGTATGCCATAATTCATGCCACGCTCCCCATGAACCATTACTCTTTAGACGGAAAAACTTACGAGCACTACCTGAACCAACAAACTCTTGAACTAACCAGTTAGGATTGGTATCACCATTATATCTCCACACCCATAAATGTCCCCATAACCCTCCAGGGACATTTGTTGTTACCGTTGGATTAACATGGTAAAATCCTGGGTATATTGCATCATTTAGGTCAGCAACCTGACCACCCCCAGCATTGCTTCTATAATCCCCATCGTGTAAGAAATACTGTCTATTAGAACCTGCTAATTGTGAAATACCATGTACACCATCAAGAGTGTCAGCATCTAAACCCGAACCGTCCCCATCATTTCCAGAAGACCATACTTTTTCTGGAGTTAATGCAACTTCTTTGGATATATCAGCAGGTTTAGCAACGTCATCAATTGCAACAACCCTATTAACCCTAGTTCCTTCTGCACTTGTATCACAAGCAAATACAGAGAAACCTTGCCAATAATCTTGTCTTGGGAACCACATGCATAGGTGGTTATTATAATTGAATAATCTTATCTCAGGTATATATCTACCAGTACATATACCACCAAAGTTGATGATGGTGTTATTATAGATATATCCCTGTACTTTGATATTGAATGGTATACACCCACCATAGGAGTTACCAACAATTTCAAACAGGAAAGACGCACCTGCCCAGTCAGCAGACCATATATCGGTGCGGATTAACGTACCATTTATGAAATCTCTTTTTGAGCTAATATATTCCAAATCGGAAGCATGTAATCCATCTAGTATATCAGCATCTAACCCAGAACCAGATCCATCATTGCCTGCGTTCCATACAACAAATTGACCCTCATTAGCATAATATTCTCCATTAGTGATGAAATGTAATTTACTATCTTTTTCGTAGAATGCACACTCACCACCATTAGAACCTACACCTCCAAGATAATTCCACCCCTCAGCGGCACTCCTCGGTCTCCATGAACTACTACCATCGGGAAATTTATCATGGGTATCAAGTCTTCTCCACGATGACCAATTACTCCCACTTCTAAAAACTCTTGTCCATACCCCAACACCATCAAAGTCATATGCTGTTTGGGCTATCCAGTTATCGTCATGACGCATTACTAAATAGTGACAGTGATTGGCTGAACCAAGAGGGGGTCTATTAGGATTATTATGACCCCTATAAAATCCTGTAACTTTTAATGTATTAAGGTCTTGCTGGTCAATCCATGTAGCAGCAGTACCCAATCCATAACCAGATGGGGCATAATTCGCAGGATTTAAATTACCAGCGTGCCACACCGTATTTCCATTTACTCTAATATTTGCATCAGTATCTATAAAACCATTTTCACTATGCCATATATTCTGCTGAGTGAATCCTGGTCTATGAAATGATAATGCTGCAATATTAGAACCATTTGATTTTATTTCTAGTGTGCAATTATTCCACATAGGTGTTCCTTCAACACCATGTTGCACCGTTAGTTTTCCCATTGTATCGCCTGTTTTATTAACTTTGCCATCGAGGCTTTGATCTACATAATCGGTCGTAGCTATATATTTATTACCTACACGGCTACCACCTCTCATATCTGACATAATAACCCCTCCCTTACAAATTCATTTTTTCTTTTATATTTCCATTAATTATTAGTTTGTCTTTTACTTCTTGCATTTGAGTTCTACACATTTTGTCAAACTCTGCATCTGTAAGAGCATATTTGCAAACTATTAAATCCTGATAGAAGGTATAACATAAGCCTTCCAACCACCACCCACCTAACTTAAGGTCATGTCCCCAGTTGTTAACATAGTGATTTGCTGGTACTGTACCAAGAGTTTTAGAGGCAAAAGCCTTTTGCCCGTTCATGAAGTATGCATTGACTGTTATGGTTGACCCACTCTTTATAATTCCCATAATAACAGGTCTACCACTATAGTAATAATCTCTGTTTATGGCACCATTTGTAAACCCAAAGGTTCCCATTGTATTATCATGTGCTACCATATGATCTCCATTGAATTCTTTACCCCAGTAGAAATATCCAGCACCCTCTCCACCTAGTGAATCTATATTGTATCCTGTATATGTGTAGTCGTGCCCAAACATAGGATATTTCTTATATACTATTGACCAATCACCATTCCAGTCTAGTCCTAAATCCCTGTGTAGATTATAATGCAGTTTACCATAACCCCTATCCCCTACAAAGAATGGTGGTTTAAATGGTAAATTTACAACCATAGGGAATGCTACAAAGATGTCAAATGATATATCAGTCCATGTGGACCATCCACCGATGTGAAGTGTATTACCCGCTGGTTGAGTAGCTATATCCCCAGTAACAATATATTCTTTCCATTGGGTTGTTAATTGCAGTTGTTGAATTATTGCCTGACCTGCACTATTATTTCCGATTATAAGAGGAACACTACATGGTTTAGTAGCTTTCAACCATATCGAACAAGTGAATCTTCCAGGAAATAATCTATTTTGTCTACACCCAAAGTAACTATCTATACTGCTATGAGGGTGTACTCTAACAGCTTTTTTTCCACCAAATGGATCTATTTGATTAAATGTAAGAGTTACGTTTTCTTTAGCATCCCAAGCACTAAAATCCAATGGTGTTGAAACATAATTTGTCATTGCTTTACCAACAAATGCTTTTCCTCCCTCAAATAATACATTACTACCATCTGGGTTATCAGCATCTTTGTGATAGTATTGATCTTTTAAATTATCTGATAATGGGAAATAATACGCATTTTTAGGTATATAAGCAAATTTCTCCATTATTTCAGTATTAAATATATTTCCCTCTGATGTAAGAGAGAATCTTCTTTGTGATAATTTATTTATCTCATCAGCAGACAATCCCCAATTATATATTGTAACATCTCTAAATATCGCATTGGCACAACTGAGGTAAGGTTCATAACCTCTGGCACCCAATGTCCAATAAGGAATTTGTGTTAATTTATCAGGTTGATAATAACCCTGATTAGATCCCCATTTCACATTGTTTATATATACATCAACCTGAGATGTATTTTTATATACAAATGTAATTTGACAATCGTCTTGATAAGGTGGCATATCAGCACGAGCTATTTGACATATATGACCACAGTAATTATCCCCTATATATTTCCATAGTGAACCCATATAAATTATATTACGCTCACTACCCTCAGAAGCAAATCTTCCACCTTTAGTTAGTAAATTTGCTCTAAATGATACTGAAAATGGGAATGTTTTGGGCCATGGAAGTCCAATTCCATTAAACCCAGACCAGCTTCCACTACTCTTAGAGCCTCTAATGAATGCTGTGGAATATTCTCTTCCTTCTTCAAGCTGCATACATGTCCAGTCTATTATGATAGGTTCACCGACTTGAGCTGAAGGTGAAAAGAAGCTAGTGTAAATTGCATCGTATCTTTCAGCAGGGTCATCTCCCGTTCTATAACCACAGGTACGCTTCCATCCATCTCCAACATCTTCTGTATATAGATCATACCATCGTGCTATATTACTTGCATATACTGATACCACAACATCGTCTTTATTAAGACAACGCCAGTAAATACTAAACGCATAAGCAGTATTTGCTTTGAAAGTGTGTACAGAACTGTGTATTCCATGAGACCAACGTTCTGTTCTAAATCCATTAACTGAACTCTCTGTTGGAGTCATTGATACTCTGTAAATAGGTTGGTCCATATACTTTTCTTTTATGACTTCTATTGAAGCTGGCACACCATAGTTATTATAAACACTAATTCCAGCATCAAGATTGTAAATATTTGTTGTAGAATCATCTACAGCTATACCATTTTGAGTCAATCTATGGTTTGTAAATAGCTCAATATCATGACCTGTTGACGTTTCAGCATAAATTCCATCAATAGCCGAATCAAATACTGGATACCAATCCCTTCCGTTATCACTAACCTCAGTTTTAGTATTATAATATGAACGCCCATCACCCCAATAATGGAATATTTTTAATTTTCGTACGTCATACACAGTCAACATATCAACTGTAATATACTTTGGAGCCCCATCAGCAAGCAACTCGAAATATTTTGCACAGTCAGTAGTACCATCTGTCATTGAGAATAAATGTTGTGTCAAATGTGCGACAGGGCTTGTTTCTATCATAGGCTTTCCTTTAGCAACATTATTGCCTCTGAAATCAAATGCCTGTATTTGCACCCAGTGATTACCTCCATTTGCTGTACTACCGTTAATCCAGTCCCTTATATATCTTATCTTCTTAGGGCAATAATATAATGGTTTTAACCCTTGTATTGAAACTGCTGTATCATCAAATGGGAAATGTATTATTCCCTTTGGGATTGTAGTTTTAAAGTATATCCCTGTATCAGCAGTTTCACCACTTCTATAATCTTCAAATATTGCACTACCAGTGCCTTTTTGGATTATACCAGCCCATGCAGAACGGTAATTCCAATTTAGATATCTAAATCCTAATTTCTTTAATACTGGATATAATTTAGCATTTCCACTACTAGATGGATCATCATATGTTGTAAATATCAAAGTGTATCCATCTGGTGTATTAGTTATAAAATCTGCTAATCTATCCGACTCTTCGGCTTGGTAGCTACCAAGTCCACCATGAGTGTCATATGATGTTGTATCAACAAAATCACCCCACTCATTTAATCTTACGAGGATTATCCCTCTTGTATAATCGGCTCTTCTCACACCATCAATATTCGTATAAACAGAAATGTCAGCAGGACCTCCGATACCTGCTGACCTAATTTCTATTGTCGTTGTTTTACAAACAGCGGGAAGGCGTTCATTCACCTCCCCAGCTATTAGTAGGTCATTTTCTACTAATCTTCCCACTACTGGCATTTTACATCACTCCTAACCTGTATATACAAAGTCTAGGGAATTTAATGTTGAATTATACTGCAATTCAAATTTTCTCTTAATTGAGATATCACCTAATGCCATTAATTTAGGTGCATCAACTATTACTGCTCCCGCTGAAGCTAATGCTATAACATCACTCGCATAATGTATATCATCGTTACCAACGCCTATTACAAGAGCACCATTTTCAACAGCATCACCCCAGAATGCATAGGTATTATTATCATCATACCATCTTATCCACGCTGAGTCTGAACCATTATTGATATTAGAATTAAATACTATACCAACATTTCCACCAGGTGCTGCTGGACAGAATCCTATATCTGCTGACCTTGATGGTGCTGACATGTTAGCCCATATTTCACTAAAATGGAATCCATCAAGCTTATCAGCATTAACTGTAGCTGGATTAAAGTTACCTGCGTGCCATACTGTATTACCTTGTACTTTAAGTATAGCATATGGTGTAGCTTCATTTGTTGGTCTGAATATATTGATAGAGTCATGGTCCGAATATATATACATCGAACTGACTCCCTCTTTAAGGAAACCTATACCTGGGTTTTTTGACCCATTGGATCTAACTTCGAATGCAATAGTTATACCCTCAGCCCCCCCAGTAGTATTGATATTGTCTGTTGGGCTTGAACTACTACCAGCTATGAATTTACCTGATGTGTTAAAGTAGTTACCAGTTATAGTATCCCCAGTATCATTAATCTTTGAATTTGGATCGAAGTTTTTACTCGTCCATACACAATGCCAAGATGTCCAACCATTTGCATCATTCCATCCACCTCTTTGCCACATATCACCATAATGTGACGTATAAATTTGTTGTATACCATAAGTCCCATTATTATGAGACCTATAAACAAGTAATGTACCATATTGATATACTTGGTCTGCTGGTGGACAATTCGTTGATGCACCAAAATCACCGATAGCATACACCCCAGGATTTACATATTGATTCCAATTAGTGTCACGAATATCAGCATTTGTTGTATACATAAGATCCCAAAGATGTCTTCCATCGAGAGTATCGGCATCTAATCCTGAATTATGACCATCGTTACCTGAATGCCAAACTGTATTTCCATCGAAAAGCATATTTGCACCAATTCTTGGAATTACAAGATTGTGAACACCAGTTTTTAATATTATGCCAAAGTGCCCAGCTAATTGGACAGCACCTGCAATCTCAGACTCTTCAACTTTGACAGATGTTCTGGATAAGCCATACCAAGGTGCACCCGCAGCATCATTGTCCCCAACACTATCAACATAGAATTTTGCTTGAACTGCTGGTGCATATAATGTACCTGTCATAGTGTCTCCACCTTTACCCACTTTACTACCAATTTGGTTAGCAATAGATGTAGCAAAGTTAGGGTCATTACCCAATGCTGTTGCCAGTTCATTAAGAGTATTTAATGTATCAGGTGATGAACTGATAAGATTAGCTATTTTTGTATCAGTGTAACTATTAGCTGCGGTTAAAGCTGAATCAGCTCTAGTTTGAGCACCCGATGTAGTTTCAAAACCACTGTCATTAACTAATTGGCTAGTGTGTGAAACGTCTAATCTCCTCCATTCAGTCCATACACTGTTGGATAGAGTTCTAACGTAAGTTCCACTATTGTTAAAGTCCACACATATCTGTGTTAACCATGCATTATGGTGTTGCATTACTATGAAATACTTATGATTATGTGAACCAGGAGGGCAGTTAGCCATTGCATAACCCTGGTAAAAACCAGTGCTTCTTACAGTATTCATATCTGCACTTTCAACCCATTGTGCAGTTGTTCCTAATCCATATCCTGCTGGTGCAAATGAAGCTGCATGATAACCATCTAATGTATCAGCATCTAATCCTGAGTTATGACCATCATTGGCAGCATTCCAATAAGGTACTGTATTATCACTACTCTTATATAGCTGACCAGTGTTATCCATTTTAGCAACTGTTGCCTGAGCACCATTACCGAAATGAACACCGTTACCTCTATAGTGATTTAGATGCAGCCAACATTCAACCTTAGGATCTAAGTGTAAGTTTCCGTCAGTGGCTGCAACACCAGCTTTACTACTGTCAATCCATGTTTTTCCACCTATCTGAAGGGACTCCTCCCACCCAGAGTTTGGGAAAATTAATGCACCATCAGCGTCTAGGGTATCCCCTGATTTACTAAGTTTTCTAGCTGGGTCAAAATTATTATTTGACCATAATCTAGACCATGCTTTCCAATCTGTCCCAGTTGAATACCCACCTCTAACCCAAGTATCAGAATTACCAGATGAATGTGATATATACATCTGTCCGATAAAATCACTTGAGCCTACATGAGTACCATATACTACAAGAACACCCCATTGATAACACCCAGCAGGGTAGTTAGAGTTTCCTCCACCATAAATATTGTCTATACTATATATACCAGGGGTTGTCAAGCTATTCCAATCGCCGACAAATTTCCCCATAGCTCGAAGCATACTAGATACTTCAAATCCATCGAGCAGGTCAGCATTTATGCCAGACCCATGCCCATGGACTAATTTTATTAAGTCAAGAAGATTTCCATGGTGGGCTGTTATATACCCACCAGTTTTACTTCCACCTCTATTACTTGCCATGATTATTCAACTCCTTTCATAAATAGTAAGGATTCTATTAAGTTAATGTTGAAACCTCTACAATTCTATTTTGAGGTTGCACCAATCTATTAGTAAATTTAGCCCTGTTCTTAAATAAGTTATCAAGTTCTGTATCTGTCATACCCCTCTTACAAACAATCAAATCACGAAAGAATGAGTTACATGGAGTTGTCGGACTATTCTCACTATCCCATCCCCAACCCCCTAGGTTTAAATCGTAACCAAACTTAGTTACATAACCATTAGGAGCCATGGAATATCCCGAAATAACTCTTGTGTATACACCCTCTGTGTATGACCATTCTTTTATTGTCAAAGTTGAGCCTGATTTAACAAGACTAATCATTCTTGGATTATTATAATATTTAGCTGGGTCTATATCTGTTGGTGAAGCTTCAGAAATCTTATTTACCTGATGAGTTTTCCCCCACCAAATGTAGTTACCACCAACAGTGTTATCTCCACACCCCAAGGAATCTAAATTAAAACTACCAAACTTATCATCTGATGTACCAACAGGTATCTTGAAATAAACTATCGACCAATCACCATTCCAATTTAAACCTAAGTCTCGATGAAGATTAAAGGCTAATAATGATCTTTCTCGGATTCCATCAACAAATGGTGTGATAAAAGGTCGTTTTTCCCATTGTACTCCACTAACATAGATAAGCCCTTTATCAGGAGAATATCCCCATACTAATGCATCAGCCGCTATACCCCAGTCACAACTGTCAAAGAACTTTGTTGTTAGAGATATCCTATGCCAAATATCATCCTCTATCAAATGAGCATTGTACTTATCACTTGAAGAAACCCATGTAGCCCAGTCGGTTTTTAAAATAGCAAATGAATAAGGATTAATTCCTGCTTTATTTATTACTTTAACATATGCTGATGAAGTGATATAATCACCTATATTACCACTGAAAGCACCATTATAGACACCTTCCCATCCATGCCACTGTTCACTATCACCAGTCTTTTCAAATTCCCATGTTGTTGGACCTATATACGGTCTTATTGTATTCTTTCGTATAATCCCTCTAACTGTCCAGGGGTCGGTATGTCCACCAACAGTAGCCCATAGGTTCTCTGTTCTTCCACCAACCCATGCATACCCATCTTCAAATACTACATTTTCCTCTATTGCTGCTTTAAATTGTCCAGTTGTATCCTTAGTATTAATACTAAGAGGGAAATATACAGCGTCAGAAGGTATATATGGAGGTAGTTCTTTTACCTTCGTTCTTAATTCACCAGTGCTAGTTATAGGCATCATGCTACCAGTTAGACTTTGGATTTCACTCAGAGTTAAACATCTGTTATACACATGCATATCCCTAACACTACAATTAGATTTTTCATTGAAGTAAATTTTATTAGCTGAGAATTCTATTGGAATTTCAGCGGTCATATATAATACTTGTGGTGCTGAAGTTAATGGTGTTCCATCAACTAAACCGAATGCTCCTGCCAATCCACCATCTATATACCACATTTCAACTAGATTCCATCCTTTAACTAATGGTATATCTACAACGGGGTTTGACGGCACATTCCAACCACCAACCCAAACTACTGGTCCATTATTAATTCTCATAGCACCCCAGTCATCAGCAATATATTTATGCTGAACTGTTACTGCTTCTGAGCAATACACAAATGTTCTCCATACAATCCCAGCATTATACTGAGATATATTCATATTAAAATCAGGGGTATCATCATCTAAATCCTTAAATGATGGGTCAGTGTATTCACTTATTTCATACCCTCCCCTGCCGATACCAACCCCTTTTACTGTATATCGAGTCCATTTATTTTTATACTCAGTTGTTTCTAGACCATTCTTATAAATTTTAAACTCATTGCCTGTCTTTGTTAGAATAAGTTTATTGAACTTATTGTCAAGGATATGCTTCTTCTCTGACACTAAGGTGAAATCACCATAGAAATCAAATCTTGATGTTATTTCTAGCTTAGCATCTCCTCGTTCACCATTTATTCTAGCTGTCGGACAATTTCTTTTCTCAAGTTGTATATCAGCGAAATCAACGGTTGTATGTGAAAGCTGACTATTCATGAATACCCCACTGAATCGTCTATGAGGACCTTCAACGAACGTATATGGGGCATATGCCTGTTTCCACCCATCTTCTAGATCCTCAGTATAAATTGGGAGGGTACAACGCCAAGCCCCATTATCAAGGAACCACCACCCTATAGAAAATGGTATACCATTCCCCTTGATAACTTTAAATTTGAATGACCAAACCCATGTTTCACCAGTATTATATGTGATTTCTGGTCCTTCATATGATATGGGCCAATCTCCTCCATTACCGTCTTTTCTAATACACCTAATTCCATTTCCATAAGGTGTTTTGATGTATTCATGAAAAGTCTGACCATCTCCAGTACCAACAACCCAATTTTTATATCCATTAGAAAAATTCCCATTTTCAATGTAATTCTTACTAGCCTCATGAATGGAAATAAAATCCTGTCCCAATGGGAATACACAGTTTGTAGCTTTTACATTAGGGTTATCTAGCATTATATAATTGATATCCCTAAATTCGATTTTATAACTCTCCCAACGACCAAAATCCTCTATTTGAAACCACGCTCTCAAGGAATGTACAAAGTCACTAGGTAATGTAAATTTAATAGCGAAATCCACCCACTGACCATTAATATCTCCAGTTCTCCAAGTTTTAGCGATTACCCATCTATGAGGATTGGGTTCTACACTCATATAGTGGAATCCTATACTGGTCAAGGATTCATCATCTGGTGTTTTCCAGCATTTTATTTTTCCAGTTATCAGAAATGTTGAACCATCATAATCATAGTAATCTGTGAATGTTGGTCCATGTACATCTCTTGTACTTGTAATAACTTTATCTATATAATATTCTGTAAGTCTATCGTGACAATTCCCATCAAACGGGAAATGGTGTATTAAACCATTTGTTACAAGGGGAAGTCGTTCTTCGACTTCCCCAGCAATTAATAAATCTCCATCCTTAAAACGCCCTGCAATCATATATATCCCTCCTTAAATGAATACAATGTCTAATGCATTTTCTGAGGAATTGTGTCTTAGCTCTATTTTGTTATTAATAGCTATAACACCTGCACTTAATCTATTATTGGTTACATTATCAGCATCACTTCTTAGGAATTGACTAGCATGTAAACCATCTACTGTATCTGAGTTACCGCCATTAGCTGGTAATGTAGTCGGAATATCTTCCATTCTAGCAACCCTTTTCCAAGCTTCCCAAGTACCAGATTCTTTATTTCTAAACCACATATTACCAGACCTCCACGATATTGCAATCTGTGTTGCCCATTGATGTTGAGGTCCACTAAATTGATTATGGATTACAGATTTATCTGATTCACCATCTTCTGTTGGCACATTTACATCACAATGATAGAACCCACTATGATCTAATGTATTGGCATCTCGAGATGTTATATGAGATAATGCTAAGTTAGAAACATGATAACCATCAATGGTATCTGCATTACCTCCATTAGCTGGTAATGTAGTAGGAAGATCCTGCATTGTAGCCATCCTAGTCCATGGTTGCCAATCATCATCCCATCCACCTCTGAAGTAAATATCCTTGTTTTGATGAGACATATACATCTGATTTACGGCATTTCCAGCACTTTTAAGACCCTTGAATACAACAAGAGTACCATATTGATATGCATTAGCTGGAGGTGTATTTACACAACCAGTAAATTCAGAAATCGTATACATGCCAGGCTTTCTTAATGTATTAAAATCGCCTTTAAATATAGTGCCATCACCAACAGCTCTCATGAAATCTTCAGACTCAATTCCGTCAAACTTATCAGCATCAAGCCCTGAACCAGCACCGTCATTACCTGAGTTCCAATTAGTTACCCATGGACACCATGTACCGTGAGTCTTTTCTCTTATATACATTGTATTACCATTGTTAGTCGTTGAAAATGCTAATTGTGTAACATAATCTTTATCGGCTGAACATATTACCAAAATCTTATGCCAGTCGAGTCCTGCAACACCATATGCAGGATTTGGTACATCATACCATCCATTATCTAACAACGTATTTAAATCATAACCTGCTGGTAATCTTTTTGCACCATTACCTAAGCCATATCCAGAAGGTGCGAAGTAGTCACGAATGTTTTTACCACTCATTATTATATCTTTAAGAGTCATTGTACCAACAGGTGACATTCGGGCCCCTTCATGCCAACCGTTTCCATCGTCCCATCCCCATGTAAAGTAATCTTGGTTTTCAATTCCATCATCACTTATACCAAATCTCATTTCTGAGAAATTGTTATTCTCAATGTGCTTAATATATCCAGGGTCATTTGCTTGTGATGGGAAGTAAATTATTGAGTCTGTTCCTTGTTTACTAACAATCAAGGTTTTACTAACTGTCATATTACCAGCAGTTGTAGTATCGGTATCTGACCTCATAAACTGAGATGCGTGAATTCCATCCACTGTATCTGCGTCAATATTTGAGTTGTGACCAGTATTAAGGTCAGTTAAATCAAAAATCGTTGAAGCCGCTATATGCCAAACTAGATGTGCTCCTGCTGTTGGTGCAGGTCCCCCGTCAACTGCTAGGAAACCACCATCATTAAATATACCAGTTTCACCGCAAATATGGACCCTAATATACGTCTCCCACTTACCAGTACCAACATTAGTTGATAACCAATAGTGTAATGTATTATCACCACTATCGTTAGAATAATAATTCAGATGATAACCCACTGGAAGTTTTGCTTTAAAAACCATTATGAATACGCCATTAATTCTACTATAGAAACGCTGAACCACACCTCCATAATGAGGGGATGTTGGGTTACCATTATGTCTAATTTCTAATACTTTTTTGGTCTTATTTGGAGCAGTATTCATATCAATTCTATTTATTGCAACACCATCACTACCTGCTGAGTTATTATAAATAAAATATCCATTTAAACCACTAGCAAATTCTTCATCTAATAATAGTTTTTTACCTTGTCTAACAGCATATGCTATAGGATTGATTGCACCCATGCCGTTATTACCAAGTATAACTTGCAGAAGTTTATATCCCTCTGAGTTAAAACTATTAGCATCAAGAGGTCCTTCAACTGTTAAATAGTTATTGATGGTGTCACCATTTTTATTAACAGCATCAGTTATTCCAATATCAGCTATTGTGGATGGATTGTCAGCGGAAGTCACTCTACCTTTACCATCAACAGTCACTCTCTTATATGTGCCAGGATTAACACCAGTATTTTCTAATGTTAACTCAAGATAAGCTTCACTTTCACCGAGAGTTGCAGTTCCAGTAGCATCACCATAGATACTTAATCCATGGGTATGTGTTTTCATTGATCTAAGATTTAATTCATTGGCAAGCCCATCAATTGTAGAAATTGAGGGTCTTCCGTAGTTTATATAATCTCCTGGACGAAGAGTATGTCCAGTACATAATTTAAGAGTTCCTTCTTCAGCATTTCTAACTGCTATCAATAGATGATTGGAGTCTAAACCTCCAACAACCATGGTTGAATAGTCAGCTACAAAAAGGGTTACATCAGAAGCATTACCACCAGGAGTATGCTTAGCATATAATGCTATCCAACCACCCGCAGGTCCACTCATTAAAATACCACCATCATCTACAGTTACAGGTGGACACCCAGCTAATCCTGCAATAACAGTACCAACTGGAGGCATAAAAATATCTATATATGCCGATACATTATTTTCTTTATCCATCGGTATAACTATAAATCTATTTGTCCATTTTACTTTTGAGTTGTTCCATGATATAACACCCCCACCAGTTATGGCAAAGTGTGCTTGCATGTAGTCAACAATCTTTTGGTCTCTGGCATCAACTTCATCTTTTCTATAAGCATCGGCTATACCATAACCTGCTATAGTAGTAGGACTAGAAGCACCAGTGATACGACCTTGAGCATTGACTGTGAACATAGTATAGGTTCCAGGGGTAACCCCTGTGTCGGTAAGATATAATGTATTACCGTTTTTAGATAATCCTGTGCCAGGAATAATCTGACCAGCACCACTAAATTGAACGAAATTAAGGTTTGTTACACCAACTTGAATTCCATCATCAGTAGTTAATACCCAACCAGAATCTTTATTCCAAGTACCATCTTCAACAAATACGAACATACCTTTCTTTATAGTAGCCGTACTGTTACAATCAGTTGCTCTTTCCCAAGCACCTGCATGAGCAATCCATATACCATTTTGATTAGGTGTTGCTTGGTCTTTTACAAGAACTCTATCATTTTCATTAAGTTGTATATCATCAATTACATGAAGTCCAGCTAACGATATATCTCCTCTTGTTGCAATTCTAACAGAGTCTTTAACATCCAAACCAAGTATTACATTATCAACATAGTTCTTTGTTGCGGGATGCATAGGCTGAGTAGGGTCAGCGTGAAGTATTAAGTATCCACGCATAGAGTCCCCGTCTTTATTAACAGGGTCATAGCCTCTTACTGTATCTGCGTCCAAACCGCTATTTAATCCATCAACTGTTTTCAATAATGCCAATATATTTGCGGCATTGAAATCAACTGCTGGAAGCTTTGTTGCCAAAGCGGCAGCTACTGTTTGAGCAAATGTTGGGTCGTTGTTAATTGAGGCGTATAAGTCCTTTAATGATATAACATTATCGAACCATTGATATCCTTTTATATCTGCTATTGTGCTAGTAACCAATCCTAACCATTCTATTATACTGACTGGTCTTTGGGGATGCATTACTAAATTTTTATCAGCCATAAAAAATCACTCCTTTCTAGCTATTTCTTTATTAAATTGTTTTTAATAACCAAAATTATTCCGAGTTAAAGGGCAAATGTGGGATGTAAGCAAGCTTAAAAGCAATTGCTTACATCCCATATTTAGCATTTTATAACTTTCGTATATAAGTTGCACTCACAAATCCTATACCTGACGAAATAACTGTTGTAGGCACAGGAATTGACCACCAACCATTTTGGAGGTTCATTAATTTAACTCTAGTATTCATTTCTAATTCACAGATAACAGGGTAATTTGTGCCCCTACCTGATCTCACATTAAGCATTTTAGCAGTTGTTACTCCATATACTTCATTTGATGGAACTGCTGCTTCAGGTAATATAGCAATTCCTAAGTGGTCAAGGATACCATAAGCAATCGCAATACCCATCTTCTGTTGTTCTGGGATAGTATCCACTATCTGTTTGTCAACATCATTGTCGATGAAGGCTCCTTCAACGATAATTGCAGTCATATCAGTTTGTCTGATTACACCGTAGTAATCTGTTTTCCCATTTGTGCTTTTTTTTGAGAATGTTGGGTTAGGTCTAAAGTTTTGACCTGTTACAGTATGAACTCTTTCAACAACTTTTTTAGCTAAATCAGTGCCTTTTCCGTAGAAAATGCTATGGATAGCCTCAGCTCCGTCTCCACCACCAGCATTGTAATGGATTGAAACAAAATAGTCAGCTCCCCATTTATTAGCCATGTCGCATCTTTCTGTAAGTCCAACATACCTATCATCGCTTCGTGTTAATCCCACTGTTAACCCATGCCGAACAAGTACCTCTTTACATTTTAGTGTTGTAACAAGATTCATGTTCTTTTCAACAAGACCATTTGCTACAGCACCAGGTTCATTTCCACCATGTCCAGCGTCTAACCATACCTTTGGCATATTATCAGCCCCTTTCTTTTTATTAATTTAATGTTTGTGATATGAAAAAAATACATAAAAAATAAGGAATCGTGATATAAAACACGATTCCTCACCTTTAACCTTCTACCAATACTCTGTAGGTATTTGGTCCTACAACGCTATCATCAGCAATGTGATGATTCCATTGATATTCTTTAATTTTTCCTGCTGTAAGCGGTCCGAAACATCCATCTGGATCTGCCCCAACAGCAGTTTGAACCCATCTAACAGCCTCTCCCCTACTACCAATTCTAAGAACTGGCATCTTAGCATAGGTACTCTTTGTTAAAGCACCAACACTACCATCAACATCAAGAAGATTTCCATTCTTGTCTGTTATTCCAAGAGCTCTTGTTAACTCTTGGTATGCTCTAACTTTACTAGAGCCACCAGGAACAGGTTTATTTAGTTCTGCAATAGCTTCATTAAGCTTTCCTAATGTCTTAGGACCTGCAACACCATCATCTTCTCCTGCACCAAGATACTTTAATTGGAATGCTTTAACAGCAGCTTCTGTTCTTGGACCAAAATCTCCATCAGCAGATAGTTGATATCCAAGTTTAACGAGCTTTAATTGCATTTCCATAACTGTTGTACTCTTATCTCCTCTTCTGAGGCAAGTTATTCCAGGGTTTGCTTTTGGCTTCTGTACAGGAATTACTGGTGCACCATTTTGAGTAGGCATTCCAGCGGCATCCAATATGCCATGAGCTATAGCAATCCCAAATCTTTGTTGTTCTTCAACAGTATCCACTATTTTACTATCGGCACTATCAACAAATGCTCCTTCAACAATTACAGGAGGTGCATTGTTACCTCTAATAACGCCATAATAGTCAGTTCCTCTTGAATTTAATCTTGTGTAGGTTGGCTTTGGTCTAGTATTTTGTCCTAATTCGGACACGATTCTGTTAACGATACGTGATGCTAAAATATCATCTGTCATTCCGTGGAAGATACTATGGATGGCTTCCACCCCATCCCCACCACCAGCATTGTAGTGAATGGACACAAAGAAATCAGGTCCCCAAGCATTTGACAAAGCACATCTTTCATCAAGATCGAGATAAATGTCAGTTGTTCGGGACATTCCAACAATAACACCATGTCTCTCAAGTTCTACCTTACAAGCAATTGCTGTTGTGAGATTCATGTGTTTTTCAATTAAGTTACCAGAAACGGCACCAGGATCAGAGCCACCATGACCAGGGTCTAACCATACTTTTAGCATGGGTTGTCACTCCTTCTTTGTTATAGATTCTTAATAGAATGTTAAAAAAATAAAAGTTAAATGGTGATTAACACCATTTAACCTTATTTTCTTATTTGTGGACTTCAAATAAAATCAACTCACCAGTATTTAACCCAAACTTTAATGTTATTGTTAATCTATCAGAGTTTAAAGTCCAATCTCTAGTCCTAAAGAGCCTACCCCTAACACTGTGATATATAACTAATGAATCCTTATCAACATCATACAATGGTTGATTAATAGGACATACAGTAGTTCCATCACCAGGAGATTTGAATTCTGACTCTAATATGACAGAATTTCTTTCTAATCTGAAAGTATAAATATCCCAATCATCAGGGTTGAAAACACCAGTAACTGATTCTTTTTTACATACGTGAAGTTTATACTTACCATCAGCAGCGTCATTTCTATATATGACATCATTACGATAGTATATTTCGTTTTCCTTAAAATCACGCACTTTGTCGATATTGTATAACACAACATCAGAAATTAACCTGATAATATTGTTAGAATCAATATTCCTCAGATTATCTTTCATAATTTCAATACTCATGTTCTATCCCTCCTTATTTATCGAGAGTCATAAGGTCGGCATAAATCTTAGCCCCATTAACGTCTACAATATCCTCAAGGACATATTGATTGTTTATATACGCCCCATTAGTAACTGACAAAACGTTGTAAAGAAAATAGGGAAATGATTCTAATGCCAGTAATGCTGCTGCATCATACATATGAATATATGCCTCCATGTAGCTCCTTACAGTTAAATCTTTAAGTCCTAGATTCATACCCTCTTTTGTTAGAGCCTTAACAAATGTTGAGAAGTCAGTGAAATCTTCTGGAACCATCATATCATTAATCTCTTTTAAAACGAAAGGATTACCATTTACACAATTTTTAAGTGCATAGTTAGTAACCATTTCACTATCGGTTAAACCCAGCATATTGATAAGATAGAACTTGCTTGCAAGGAATAGTACCTTATGCATTTTGCTCTTATCAACATTTAATGCATATTTCTTATTTAATACTCTAACGAACATGTTTGAGTACACCGCAGAACCGTTTGTAATGATAACATTACGAGTTGCTATTTGCTTACTGTAATGATAGCAGAGCTTAGCAAGATATGCAGATTCAATCATTGTATAAAGTTTCTTAGGGTCAATGTTAACATTGCCGTTTTCTTTATTCATTGTACCATACACATCAACTACAACAACAGCTACTACTTTATCAGCAGCATTTTTAGTTAAGAAGAATGGCATACATGAAGGTATTTTAGCCCCATCTGGTGAATACATAAGCATGATATCCCCAGTTTCAACTTCATTAAGAACTTTATACTTTAATGGGAATTTAAAGTTCTTGTTTATTATCATAAATGCCTCTTCAAGGTTGTTCTTCTTGAGAACAGTTCCATTTTGTAATATTTTGGCTATATTGTTTGTAACTGCCCCGCTTTGATTAAGATTCCTATATATGAAGGTATCTTGAAGCGTTTTGAATGACATATTACCACATCCTTTCACACTTTTTAATATTATTAGTATGTTTCCATAGTATGTAAGAAAAAATAGTCTCTGATTATTAAAATATTTTTTGACAAACTTTAATATAAAACAAATTAAGAGTATATATTATATAACCGAGGAGGGGTGAAAATGTATAATAGTGGGCATACTCAGTATTTTAATAGTGATAATATAGAAGTGCCTAGTGCAACGACCGTATTAAAGATTTTAAATAAACCTGCCCTTGTTAAATGGGCTAATTATTTAGGCTTCAAGAGACAAAATGTCGATGAAGTGTTAGATGCATCAGCTACTATTGGCACATTAGTGCATCAATTGATATATAGTTACTTAATGGATAAGTATGTTATATGGATTGGGACAAGAAAATGTGGTAAAGCTACTGCAATGATGTATATGAACAGCTTCCTTGAATGGAAAAGGACACATGAAGTGAAACCTACATTCATGGAAAAACAATTTACCAGCAAAAGATTTGGTGGTACAATAGATTTTTACGGTGAAGTCGATGGTAAAAAGACAGTATTAGACTTCAAAACATCAAAGAAACCTTATTCGTCTATGTTCCTTCAGTTAGCAGCTTACTGTATAATGTTAGAAGAGGCTGGATATGAAGTAGAACAATTGGCGATTATAATTATTAATAACTCAGGTTATAATGAAAAGTTTATAACAAGGGAGGAGATACAAAGGTATATTGACGTATTCATAAAACTCGTGGAAGTATTTCATAACTGGTACGACTTGAATATAGAGCATGGATGGGGGGATATACTTGCAAAATAATCCGTATGTTGGAGCCATTTTCGCTGACGTTCATACAGGTGCGTTTAAACCTGTTATACTATACAATGAGTTTAAGGAAGAGGCTCTAGAATATCTAGAAGGACTAGCAATCCTTGATTTTATAGTTATTTGTGGAGATTTCTTCCACACTAAGTTATCAATGAATTCAGACCACGCTAAGTATGCATTTCAAATACTGATGAGATTATTAGACATCTGTGAGAAGAAAAATGCTAAACTTAGGATAGTTAAAGGTACTGAAAGTCATGACAATAAACAATTAGAAATATTTGAGTCTATAATCAAAATGAGCAAGTATGACTTTAAGATTATAGACACAGTTGGAACAGAAATGTTATTTGACGATATGAAGGTTCTATATATACCAGAGGAATATGTAGAAGACAAGGATGAATATTATAAGGACTATTTTGACCAAGAATATGATATGATATTCGGACATGGTTTAGTGTCAGAAGTTGTATTCGTAGCTTCAAGGCAGGAGAGTGAAGAAACTATGGCTAAAGCTCCTGTATTTAAATCAGAAGAATTGCTCAGAATATGCAAAGGACCTGTATTCTTTGGACATATTCATACACCTCAGGTCATTAATGATAGATTTATTTATGTTGGTTCATTTTCAAGATGGAGTTTTGGTGAAGAAGAAGATAAAGGGTTTTATACCGTATCATATGAAACTGACAGCAGTAATTTCATGACAGAGTTTATTGTCAATAAGAAAGCGAGGAAATATGATACTATTACTATAGACTATACTTCGCCAATATTTGATAAATCTGAAACTGAACAAGTAGATTATCTAATTAAGTTAGCAAATTCTCTTGTAATTGATTATTTGAGACTTGAGATAAATATACCTGAGGAATACGACAAATCGCCATTATTGGTGAATATGATTAATGATGTCTTTAATAAATATCCAAATATAAAGACAAAGATTAATAACAACAAGAAGCTTCGACAAAAGAAAGAAACAGAAGAAAAGATAAATCTATTATTAACACGATATGGATTTATATTCGATAAAACGCTGAGCCATGAGGAGAAACTTTCATTGTTTATTAAAGAAAAATACAACAGAAACATTCCTGTAAATAAGATGAGACAATATCTTTATGAGCAGTTAAGAGTTAGGGGGTCTCAGCATGGTGTCTAGAAATAATAAATTCAAGCTAGTTGAATATGAGCAAAAGAAAATACCACTAAAATTCGATATTACAATGCTAAATATGTTAGTAGGATACTTGTTTAAGAAGTCAGCACAGATTACTAGAAAGTCCTTAACAAGTATGAATAAGTTATTTACAATAATAGATGAAAGGGTATATGAAGGCAATGAGCAACTAGAGGCTAGACTTAATTTTATAAATAGAGCATTGAAAGCAAGACTTGAGCTCGGCATGGAGAATGAAAATGTAATAATTAACTTTTGTCGAACTGACAACTATAATAAAGAGAATGACGAAATAATAAAGAACCTTGAAATATATAAGAGAATTAATTTCGAGGAAATAAAGTTTATAAATAAGGCAGTAGAAGATAGACTTCAATATGCCGACTTATTTAATTACAAAGACCACCTATATTCAACGGTGGAGAAATTAGACTCAGGTGATTATGACTCATTTCAAGAAATAAATAATGAGTTGCTGAGTATATGTAAGGTTATAGTTAATAATAGTAGAAAGATTAAGGTTGTTGAAGAAGTTGATACATTCAGCTTAGACCCTGAAACTTTCGAAGATAATGTAACTGATATAGTTAATAGACTGAAAGACCCATCAAGAATACTCAAGACAGGACTTCAGAAGCTTAATCAAATATTAGCTCCTGGATACCAGTCTAAGAGACTTTATATGTATATGGGTCTTCCAGCAGGATTTAAGTCAGGTATCTTGTTGAAAACTGCAAGAGATATTAAGAAGTTCAACAAGGGTGTAATGACAAAGAAAGCAGGAAAGAGTCCATGTGTGTTATTAGTCACCATGGAAAACTCTGTGGAAGAATCAATTGAACGTCTATTTAATATGACAGTTACCCCTGATGATATCAGAAACTTCACAGCTAAACAAGTTGTTAAGATGCTTAAGGAACAAGGGGAACTCATACTTAAAGATGACGAAGATATTGATATCATCATTAAATACTATCCAAATAGAAGTATTGATACCAATGACCTCTATACAATTATAGAGGAATTATCAGATGACAACAAAGAAGTTATAGCTTTAATTCTTGACTATATTAAGAGAATCAGACCTGCTGAAAAAGCAAAGGATGAAAAAGAAGAATTAAAGAATGTAACAAACGAATTAAAGAATTTGGCAACAGAGTTAGATATACCAGTTATAACAGCTCATCAGTTAAATAGGGCAGGTGCTGGAGCAGTAGATGCCGCAATGCAAGCTAATAAAGAAGACTTAGCAAGATTTGTTGGTAGAGCTAATGTAGGTAGTGCTTGGGAAGTTGTAGAAAACTCAGACTGGTGCTGTATTATTAACGTTGAGAAGAAACGTGATACTGGTCAATATTATCTAACATTCAAGAGAGTTAAGATAAGGTATAGAGACCCTAATGATTTAGGTTACTTCAATCATCCATTCGTTATGGGTAATAGGATGCAGCTTATTGATGACATGGGTCTTGATAAACCATTATCTGAAGAAAGCTTATCATCAGACTTCGAGGGTGTTGAGCTTGGAAACAAGAAAGGTAAGAGAAATGCAACTGAACGTGAGGTCATTGATGATGACAATGATAGTGATATCTTTGAATTTGCATGTGCAATAAATTCAAGAAAATAAAGTGATGGGGGTTATAAAATGTCTACAAATATTACTAGATTAAAAGAGTTGATTGGCAAAGAAATGGACATGGGACTTATCTATTGGGAGGAATATGATTTCAAAAAGACACACAATCACATGAATATCGGAACGTACAAAATCGAGTATAAAAAGATTCTGAAAGAACAGTTCGATATTGAAACTCCATACAATAAGCTAAGTGAAGAAGAAACTGCTAAAGTCTTAGATGGGTTTGAGAAAAAATTCCGTGTATCAACCGAGCTATTTAAACTCAGAAATACAGTACATCAATTCAGAGCACCACAATTACAATTGTGGATACAACTTAGTAAGAAGAAGTAATGGGGGTATACTGAATATGAAAAAGAAGATATTAAGATTTATTCAGTTTATTACCAATGTACACAGAATACACCATATTACGTATTCTTATGGATGGACATTTAAACCGATACCAATTGGATACTTTGATGGATATAAAGAGAAAGACTGTAAAGAAAACTGGTGGGCTCTAAAGAAAATCAAAGGATTCCATGTTATAAAAAGAAAAGATTTTCATGATTGTACCACAACGGGTACATATTAATATAAAAAAATAAAATCGGGGTAGCTTATGCTACCCTTAATTTTTTTGGCTTATTGACCTATTCTTAACCTCTATCTTCGTCCAATACCCATGAAGATGAGGGGTTGTTCGTATCATATTGAAAAATGAGCTCGGAATATCTCGTTTATATGTATTACAACTTATTATATGTTTAAGTATATCCAATGACACTATATTCTGTCGTATTAAACTGAACTCAAAATCCTCATTAAAGAATTCATATATAACATGATAATACACTGATAATTTAACCCTTTCAGCAATAGTTAGGTCTTCTCCATTTACAGTCTTAATTATACTCTCCATACTCATACCCCCTAAAACCTTTGTCGGAACATAAAAAATATAAGTCCAAAAGATAAACTTATAATTTTTCCAATAGAATATAATAATAGATGCCGTACCTTAACGTCATCCATTATTATAATATATATTTTCTGGATTTGAATATACGATTATAGTCCAGCCTCTCTATTATTGAGTTTTAGAGCATCATCCTCTAAAATAAGTATTTCATTGATTACATCAAATATGTCCATTGTGAACAATTTTAATGTTTTCATAGTAAACTGAGACGCACTTGTCAGATTATTTATTCTAAGAATCATAGACCATAACTCAGTTGTCCCATAAATTTCAAAACTTAATCTTTTTGGTTGAAATTTATATTTAGCGAACTCCTCTTCTGATAAAGTAACAGTTGATATTATCTTTCTAAGATGGTCATGATATTTATCTAACAACGATGTATAATTAACGATTATTCTAGTATTGTTATTATCAATAAAAGAACTTTTTAAGTGTAGCTTAGCATGGGATATGTCTTGAGTTTTACCAAACTCAATGAGGTCTTGAATAGTATTACACTTTGTTATTGTTAACATTTTTTCACCTCCTAAACGTTATCTGTAATATATACAGCCCTAATGTTTCTATCCATAAAACAACAAATAAATCTAGCACCTGAATGTATGATGCCGTTTATATCAGCTTTAAATTGTAAATCCGTATTAGCAAACCTAGGTATGGTTATCCAGTTTTGTGTGGTAACTGAATTAGTTGGTGAAGGTTTGCACTCTTCGTCGTTCAAGAATATATTGCTATTGAACACGACATTGTTAGTCGAGGGGTTACCCTTGCCTATTAATGGCATAATTTTTGGGACATTCATCTTAAATGAACCGCTACCGTGACTATGATTTCCAATCAAAAAACAATACTCCATTTGATTTATATCATATTCTTCCAGACAATCCATAATCATCTTAATCACCTCTTTCTAATATATTTCCTTATATTAATGTAGAAAAAAATAAGAAGAGGTGTAACCCTCTTCTTAACAAGCGACAACAAACCATAAAATCAATACGGGATGTATCATATAAGATCCATAAAACTCAATCCTAAATTCATGAGAATCAACACCAAATTTTTCCTCACAGAATAATTTGAATTTTTCAATATCTTCAGGTGTTACATCTTCATATTTTACGTCCATACCTGCTTCTTTTAAAGCCTCTGTAAATCTCTCATTAGGTGTCAACTCACGAAATGAAGGTTGGTCATACTTCGATTTGTATTCATCATCAAATTTGATAATAGCCTTTTTCTTTTCGGCTTCCATTGTTATCCCTCCTACAGATTAATCTTGATGCAAATCTTTTCAGCTCTTAATTTAGCTTTATCAAGATGACCCATCAATATAAATAAATGTTGAGGTTTTGAAACTGAAAATCCATTAATGGAAATTGCGTGTTTACTTATCTCCAAATGCCATGATGCTAGAGTTAAATCTTCTACTATCACGGAATGTAAGTAAATTTCTTTCTCAAGTAGAATATCAATTATTGAACACATTAATACATTATCAACCTTTGTCTTACATAAGGTAAGGACATTCTTTACATCTAAAGAATCACCATATAGAATATTACTTCTGAGGTATGTTAACTGAAATATTGGTCCAGCATCTAATAGTTTGAAATCAAATATTGGATCAAGTCCAGTTGGCTTAGTTTGTTCATATATGTCCAACACATTGGTTGGGAATAGCAATTCCATTATATCTGAATCAATTTTTCTAGCAGCTTTATTTACTGCTTCGATATCAATATCTTTTTCCATTCCAGAAAGTTTTCTTAATATTTCTCCGAATTTGTCTTGGGGGTTTGATTTTAAATCAATACCTATAAACCCAATTGTTGGTTCTGTTCCATTCATCTTTGCTTTTTCATTAAACATGTTTCCACATCTCCCTTTGTCATATTTTTTTAGTTTATTTGATTTTTACTATCTTTAATACATTTAAATAATATACAAATAAATCGGCGTTTGTTGATTAGAGGTGATGAAGAATGGGAATAGAATTAAATTCGCAACAAACCGATACAGTTGATAGATTAGTTAAATGGTGGCATAGTAGAGATAAACAAACCTTTGAGATATCAGGACCTGCTGGTTCTGGTAAGACTACATTGGTTTATTATCTAATTGAGCGAATAGGGATAGACCCTAAAAAAGTATTATTTATGGCTTATGTTGGCAAGGCAACAATGGCACTTGCTAGAAAAGGAAATTTTGCTAAGACTATACATAGCACTATTTATAGATTAGTTGAAGTTCCTAAACTAGATAATGAAGGAAATCCTATAAAGAAAAATAATAGGGTTGTAACAACAACTGTTTTTCAGAAGAAGGATAAGATAGATGATGATATACAGGCGTTAGTTATTGATGAGGGTTCTATGGTAAATAAACAGATAGCTGAGGATATACTTAGCTTTAATTTGCCAATAATTGTACTAGGAGACCTAAACCAGCTACCCCCTGTATTCGGAGACTCTTATTTCTTACAAAAACCTGATAGTGTACTTACTCAAGTTATGAGACAGATGGAAAATGACCCAATAGTACATTTAAGTCAGAGAGCTATAAGAGGAGAATATCTAAACATAGGTAAATATGGACCTATGTGTTTTGTTATTGATAAGGAAGTTATCAATGATAATTTATTAATTAAGTCTGATATAGTTATCTGTGGAAAAAATAAAACAAGAGAAGATATCAATAACTATGTAAGACGACAAATTAAAGGAATTAAATCTGACATACCAGTTATGGGAGAAAAACTTATATGTAGACAGAATAACTGGAACCTATCTGTTGGAGGGGATATATTCCTCATAAACGGTTTAATAGGTTATATGGAGGGTATCTATCTTGATACCTATAATAAGAAGTCTATTTGCATAGATTTCAGACCAGAGTTTATGGAAGATGACTACTTTGAGAAGATACCAATGGACTATGAATACTTATTCCAGACTTATGAGGAAAAAAAACGAGGCAAGAGAAGTTACTATAATAAGTTTGAATTTGCATATGCCATTACTGCACACTTAGCACAAGGTTCGCAGTATGATAAAGTAATGATATATGACGAAAGAATAGGTGACAGAGATTACTATAGGAAATGGTTGTACACAGCCATAACTAGGGCTGTTAAAGGATTAGTAGTAGCTGTATAAAAAAAATAATATGCGGGAGGTCTATCTATCCAGATATAACCTCCCTCTTCCTTAGGGTAATTGATAATTAGACTATATTTTTTAGTGTCTCAATTATCATTTATGTGTATACACAATTATAATATATATCTGTGTTGGACTACTTTACGGTTTTCCTAAATACAGAAAAAATAATTTAGATTATATATTATATGTAGGTATCAGAACAAATTTATAAGAAGGGATGGGTTTATATGGAACCACCAAAGGTTTTAGCAGACCTTATGAAACCTTTGACTCAAAGGAACATACAATTGGCGACAGAAACGCCAGAAGAAAAAATGCAACGAATAAAAGACCAATTTGGTCTTTACCATGGTCCTGGTAAAAGGAAGAAAAAGAAGAAGAAAAAATAAATATAAAAGGAGGGTGGGTTAAATGGATTTAGAAAAATTGCAACAAATTATTGCTTACCTTGGAGGAGAGAATAAAATAGCAGGATTTGTATTTGACAATAGTGGAAGAAGACTATTTGAGAAAGATTTCAGTCTTGCTAAATATCTCATTCCTGATACTGAAGTTTTAGTATTTGTGGAAAAGGATGGTTATGGAAACACGTTTAAAGTGTTTAAAGCAGTTAGTGATATCCAGACTGTAATAGGAGTCGATGATGTTGCTACCATAGACCACATAGATACAAGATTTATAAGCATGTAAAAAGAATATGTATATAGTAGGATTTTATTCTACTATATACATATTTTTAATCTATATAAAGGAGGTGGGGTAGTGTTTGGTTTGAAAGATTCAAATATGCCTGTAACAGAATTTGATAGAGACCCTAGGAAACAAGAACTATTAGACAGATATAATCATGGAGACCCTATAGTAAAGAATGTAGTAGATAGACTCAATGATTTAAAGTTTAATAAATCAGAAACAATTGATTGGGTCCGATATACTATCGTTAAAGAATTTGAGGATGTTATCTATTATTGCATGAAAGCTTATCAGGCTATATTGTCAGAGAAGGTTTCAAATGCTGGTAGTATATTTATCGTAGACAAATTATTTACGGTGGATGAGTTGACAAAAAAGGATTAGACCAAATAAATTATAAATTATAATTGGGATAACAGTTAATTAAGAAATTTAACTGATATTTCAGTTATATATTATTATGCTGTAATCAGTAAATAAATAATCAAAAAAATAATTATATTATTAGGAGGTAAACAATCATGGCTAAAGGAAAAAGAAAATTCGTTGAGAAAATCGCTCGTATTAAGGAGCTTCAGAAAGAGGCTGAAAAGGAAAGAAGAAAGGCGATAATTGAGTGTGCTCACCAAAATGAAAAAGGCAAGCTCAAGATTCACCCAGTTAACGAAAAGGGTGATTATGAATGTAAATACTGTGAAGAGCAGTTCAACATGAACTCCATCAGCAGAAGTAACATTGAGGACGCAATCGAAACAATGCACAATGCTATTCAGCAAATCAGATGTTTCTCTGATCCTGAGGACGATGCTAAGCTTGTAAGATTACTTGGCGAACTTGACTTCAACATGCAGGAAGTTGGCGAGCTCTATGAGAGAATCGTTAACCTATACGGCAAGAACAAGAAGAAGAACAGGGGTGACAAGTACAAAGATCATGATAGCTTCGGTAGCTACGGTGCATCCTCATTAAGCTTCATTGGTGGCGGAAAGAAAAATAAATAGTAGAAAGCTGCATCAGTCTTTTTAGGTAGCGGATGTGTAAGATGGAGTACTCCATCTTACACATTCATTTTTGTCTGTTTTACAGACAATTATTTTTTGTATCAAAAGAAATTCCAATACGTAAGGGCGTAATAAATTACAAACTAACAAACATTATATTGGAGTATATTTAAGAAGGGGTGATATAATGGAAAAGTTTGTAGATGATGTTATAGAGCATAAAGAGGATGACATCGAGAAAATACAGACTAAACCCAATATGTATATCAGCTACTCAGGTAGAAGGGGTTCTAAACAGTTAGCTTATGAAAACATCAATAATGGTATTGATGAATGCATTAACCCTAATTCACCTGGAGATGAGATTGATATTGTAATTGATGAGACTGAAAACTCAATAAGTGTAACCGATAATGGTAGAGGAATTCAGTTTGAAAAGATGGAACTTGTCTGTACAAAGTTACAGGCTGGAAGTAAATTTACTAGAGAGGGAAGCGGTGGTTCTGCTGGTGAAAACGGTGTAGGTATGACCGCTATGAATGCTCTCTCAGACTGGTTTGAAATCATTTCATATAGATATGGTGAAAGAGCCAAGGTAAGATTTGAGTTAGGAAAGCTAGTTCAACCTCTTACTGTAAAGAAAGTATCTGGGGATAAACATGGAACAACGGTCGCATTTAGACCATCATCTATGTTCCTAGGAGAAGATTGTGCTATAGACTCTGATGAGTTATTGGCATGGACTGAAAAAATTATTTGTTTAGTACCACCTGAAATAAAGGTAAACTTTAATGTGATTAAGAAAGGAAAAGAATCAACAATCCAAAAGAAATTTAGAAATAAAAATGGTCTTTACGACTATTGCAAGAAGTTGGCTAAAAAGCCGCTTATAGACCCAATTCATTTTATGAGAACAATGAAAATGATGGAGAGAGTGAATACAATAACACCATCTAATTTAGATGATGCTATGAAATCACCAAACTCGACATTTAAAGACGTAGAACGCTTTATTGGGCTAGAAGTGGCATTTACGTTCAATTCTGGTAGTGTAGACATGGTTGCTGATTCATTCTGTAATTTTATTAACACAGTAGAGAATGGTGTGCATGTAGATGCAGTTAAAACAGGTATATTACAATACCTAACTAAACAGACAAAAGATATGATGTCTGAGAAGGAAGCTAAGAATATTGATATAACCTTTGGTGATGCAGCTCAAGGTTTAGTATTAACAGTATACTTGAGCACTAATATGCAACCTCAGTTTGCATCTCAGACTAAAGAGAAGTTAACAAATAACGATTTCTTCAAACCTCTAAGAGATATGTCTTATAGAGCTTTGGATGAATATTTTAAGAAGAATACAAAAGAGCTGAAGAAGCTTACTGATATGATAAAGACTAATGCTAAGGCTAGAATAGAAGCCAACAAGGTTAGAAACTCAGTCATTAAAGGTGAGACAACTTCACTCGATGAGCATAAATTAAAGAACTTTGCTCCTGCAAATAATAAGGGTAGAAATGAGTATAGAGAGTTATTCTTGATAGAAGGAGACTCAGCAATGGGCTCTGCTAGACAAGGAAGATTCGATAATGACACTCAAGCACTATTTGCCCTTAAGGGAGTCCCCCTAAACTCATTTAGCTTAAAGCTTGACAAAGTATTATTAAATGATGAGTTTAGAGGATTAACAAAAGTCTTAGGTTGTAACATAGGAGAAAGATTTGACATAACTAAGTTGAAGTATAAGAAGATTATCATCATGACTGACGCAGATATTGACGGTAATAGAATTACATCACTTATTTGTGCATTCTTCTTAGTGCATATGCCTGAGATAGTAAAACAAGGTTATCTGTATAAAGCAGTTACGCCTTTATATAAAATAAAGGATAATAAGAAACCTTTCATACTCAATAAACAAGAGTACATTGAAGTCTTTGAGGAAAGAGTTAGAAAGAACATCAGACTTATTAATCCTGAAACAAAGGTTGTATTCAAGGAAAAAGATATGAAGGAATTCTTGTTAAATAACAGAGAATACCTTGAAGAATTAGATAGAGTAGCAAATCATTTCGCAGTACATCCTATGATAGTTGAATTCTTAGCTATACATATGGATGATAGCGACTTCCTCAAAAAGCTTAGAAAGAAATTCCCTGAATTGAAAGTTGATGAAGACAATGTATTGTCAGGTATATATGAAGGTAGATATCAGAATATAATACTTGATAAGATATTCAATAAAAGAGTCAACACTTTGAAGACTCTTATTAGAGAAGTCAATCAGAATAAAGCTTATTACATTCTTCATGAAGTTAGAGGTAAGGAGTTCGAAGATAGAGGGTTAATGTCAATCGGTGAGTTGTTAACATTATGTGAAAAGTTCCAACCTGAGATAGAAATGAGGTATAAGGGACTTGGTGAGTTAGACCCAGCTAAACTAAGAGAAACAACTCTTGACCCGAATAATAGAATACTTATCAAACTTACTCTTGAAGACTTGGAAGCAGAGTTAACTAAGTTTAGAATATTACACGGAGATGACTCTGAAGAAAGAAAGAAGCTTATGGCACACTTCAAAATCAATAGGGAAGATCTTGATAACTAATGGGCTAGAAATCTAGCCCTATTTTTTTAAAATATATATTATTGATATAGCAATGATGAGGGAGGTAATTGTTAATGGGAAAGAAAGAAAAAAAGAAACGTAATAAAACTGCCGATTATAACGGCAATATAGAAATACGTAATATAGGAAATGAATGTACAGCACTTATGAAGATATTCGGTGCTAACAATAATCTTATGAGGCATCTTCCATTCGTAACAGATGGATTAAAGCCTGGTGAGAGAAGAATACTTTATACAATGTATGAGGAGCTTAAAGCTGTATATAATGGTAGATTTAAAAAGGTATCTGCTATTGTAGGGCAGACATTATTCTATCACCCACACGGTGAAGCTCCAGTATATGATACAATAACAAAATTAGGTCAGCCATGGAATAACATTCAATGTCTAGTAGATGGAGGAGGAAACTTCGGTTCACCTATGGGAGATGATGCAGGAGCTTCTCGTTACATTGAGGCAAGATTGAGCTTCTATTCCCATAAGTGTTTCTTTGAAGAGTTTAGTCCTAACATAGTAGATATGAAGCTCAATTATCTTAATGATAGAAGAGAGCCTGAATATCTTCCATCAAGATATCCAAATGTGCTGATTAATAATACCTTTGGTATAGGTTATGGAGTTGCATGTGGTCTTCCTACTTATAATCTAAAAGAAGTTTTAGCTTTAACCATAAAACTTTTGGATGACCCAGATTATGAAGATGTAACTCTTATACCTGATAGTCCAACAGGGGCTTATGTTATAGATGAAGGACAATTTAAAGAAATATCTGAGACTGGAAAAGGTAAGTTTAAAATGAGAGGTGTTATGGACATTAATGAAACTGAGAACACCTTGACTATTAGATCAGTACCTCTACAAGTTTCAGCAATTGATGTTAAAAATGACATCATATCATTATTTGAGGAAAATAAGATACAGGGACTAAAGGATATTAGGGACGACTCTGATATCGGTTATATCGAGTTGGTTCTATATCTTAAGAAAGAAGTAGACCCAGTATCCATAATGCATACTATATACACTAAGACAAATATGGAGAAGACATTCCCTGTAAACTTCAAATTAATTGATGATTATGAGGATTTCGACTTCAATGTAAGGTCTTTACTTCTTAACTGGATTGACTTCAGAAGAGAAACAAAAAGAAGACTTTACAATCATAAGCTCATTAGAGCTAGAGAAAGACAGCATATTCTCGAGATACTATTATTCATATTAAATAAGGATAATGCTGAGAAAACTCTGAAGATTGTAAAGCAGTCTGAAAATAAGAAAGAAATTATAAGTAAGCTTATGAAAGAATATGGTATATCATCATTACAAGCGGATACTATTTCGGAGATGAAAATGACTGCATTCTCAAAGGAAGCTTATAAGAGATACGTGGAAGAGAAGAAAGATATTGACGACAAAGTTGAAAAGTTTGAGAAAATAGTACGTTCCTCAAAGAAAATAGACAAGATGATTAAAGAAGAACTTGAGGAAGGTATCAAACTATTCGGAGAGGATAGAAGAAGTAAGGTAATCACAATTGATGGTGAAACTAAGATAAGAGATACTAATCACTTAGTTGTATTGACATTGAATGGTTTCATTAAGAAACTACCTGATAAGTCAACAACTATAGGATTTATCAATCAAGGTGACTATCCAATTGAAATTATCGAGATTAAGAATACTTCTGATTTACTAATCTTCGATGAGACAGGAAAGATTTCTAAGTTGCCAATACATCTATTACCTAATAATGATTTGAACGGTGAGGGTGATAAGATAAGCAAGTATTGTGCAATCAATGGAAAGATTACAACAATAATTCCAAAACCTACAGATTTAGTGTTGTCTCAAGTTAAAGTACCAATATACTTCTTAATGGTTACAAAGAAAGGTGTCATCAAGAAGACTTTAGCTAATCATTATACTAACATCAAGAATGAGTTGTTAGGTATGATAGTTAAAGATGGTGATGAACTGAAATCAGTTAAGTTGTTAGCTGGAGATAAGAATGTCGTTATTTATACTAATAAAGGTTTTGGTGTAAGAATATCTTCAACTGAAATAAAAGAAACTAGCAGAATGAGTATAGGTGTTAAAGCTATTGAAATGGGACTTGATGAAGAAGTCATAGGGATGGATATAGTTAATGAGAAAGATAAATATCTATTCTGCTTAACCAATAAAGGCACAGGAAAGAAATCTTCATTGGACACTTTTGCTGTGATGGATAGGAATAGTAAACCTCTAAGATTAGTTACTTTGGATGCTGACGAGGATTTAATGTTGGTTAGAGTGGTTAAGGGTAACGAGGTTTATAAAGCATATCTAAAGAATACAGTTGAAGAAATCAAATTGCAGGATGTAATAGAATTACCTAGATTATCTAAAGGTAAGAAACTAATTCCTGTAAGAAAAGGTGAGGTAATAATTGATATAAAAGAAGTGAAGTAGGGGTATCCCCTACTTCACTCTTATTTTAAAGGAGTTGAAAATAATGACAATCAATTTCTATGATGTTGTAACAAAAATGAATGAATTAAAGAATAAGGTATCATATATAAGGATAGATTTTAATATTGAACAAATAAAACCTGAGAATCAAGATGCCCCTATAATAACACCAAGATACACGGTTGCTTTTATCGAGCCACCTAGATTTATTGTAAAGATAAAAATATATAAATCTTTGCATGATATGTTATTGAGGGAGATTGAATTTGACTTAAGTCAGTTCAATGTAGCATTTGAATATGTAAAGGCATTATGTATCACAGATGACCATGATCGTCATATTAGCACAATAGTCTATAATTATAATTCGGCTCAAATAGAACAACATATGGAGAAGGTAAAGAACTTCTACAGCTTCGTTGGTAATTTCAATATTAGGAATGGTGTCTATAGATCGGTTGAAGAAGCTTATAATTCCTTTGAAGCTTATAGTAGAAGATTCTATGCTTCATTTGCTTCCAGAATACCACCTATAGAGATGGGTAAGATAAATAATATGAAAGAAGAAATGAAGCAGTTATCAAGGATAATAATGGATGAGAAATATATGTATATTATAAAGGACACATTAAACTTCTCATTGTTGGATGATGAGAAACTATACTGGTTATAAAAGGAGGATTATCCTCCTTTATTTTTTTTCCAATTAATTGGAACAAATTAGTAATTACCATAAGAAGGGGAGATGGGGATGGATAGACAACCAAGGATTATAGATGAAACCTTTTTAATGGAGTTCGCTAAATCCTATAACACACTGAAAGACGATGGCATGATTCCAGTTGGCATCAAAAAGAAGCTAATGGTTGAATTTGAATGCAAAGAATCGTCTTACTACAGATATCTTCAACTAGCAAGAGATAAAGGGTATGTGTCCGACAGTTATGAGGAGAACACGACAGCTATGAGAAAAAGAGAAGCCAAACTCAGAGAAGCTCATAAAGTTATTGAACCTGATATGGCTGCAACTCTTAGAGAGATACTGTACGGTAATGAAACAAAGGTAGAGGAGAAAGCTCCTGAAAAAGAAAGCGACATATTTATAAGTTTACATAGTGGTTATGAAGACTCTAAAGATGCTGAAAAATATTTTGTTGTAAAAGAGGAGTCAAGTATCGCTCAACCCACGCCAGAACCGCCCAGTAGGGTTAAACCTTCAATCGGTACTATCTTGATGGATTACGTCAAGAAAATTTTCACAAAAAGATAAGATATACGGCTAAAAACCGTATATCTTATCTTATTTTTTTATGCTTCTTCCTTTTCATAAAGGACATTAAATACTTCCCTTATATCCATCTTACCATCAAACATATCCTCATTGAACTTTCTTAACCAAGCTGAAAGCATTTGTTGCTTCTCATATGTTGGGTCATTGAGGTAGTTTTCATAGTAACCTTTATAAGCTGCAAGGTTATCCTTTAATTCTTCCTTCAAATCCTTCGGAAGGTTTGGATCATCCAAATCCCTTTCGAGTTTGTTAATCATATTCTTCATTCTTGTCTGATTCTTAGGATGTACACCTATGAATGTAGACATGATATTCTGCATAATTCCAGCTATGTCATCAATAACATTAAGAACTGGAACATTTCTAACTATTCTGTTGTACATTTTATTTGGGTCATTCTGCAACTTATCTAACGCTGTTGCAAGTGGCTGTGCATACCCATATGATGCAGCAAAGCTATCAGAGAATCTCTCCATACCATATCTAAATAGGTTTGATATGTCGAAATTAACAACCTGTTGAGCCATAGCAAGTGGGCTACCAAGTAATGGTCCAGAAATGTGATAAAGAAGTCTATTAAGCCCAGCACCTATATTATAGAATACTGATAGATACTTCTTAAAGAACCTTTCAACACCCATTCTGATTTCAGTTATTAACTGTACAACCCAATGCTGAACAGCCCAGCCTATAGGACTGTATAACAGAGTTGGTATTGTGCATAGGAAGTAAAATGGAGATGTGTCAAAATTGTGTCCTATCTCATGAAGTATGATAGCCATCATTTCTTTCTCATTCAATTTAGTCTGAGAAATAAGTGCTGTGTCAAGGAACACATAGATTTTCAATCTCTCATTGATAAATTTACCTGATTCTTCCCTTTTCTCGATGTTCTTAAGATACATCATAGGGAAAGATGATATTGGTGTGCAGGCATTAGGTACTGAATCTTGCCAGTGAATTTTAATATACTTAACTCCAAAGAAATCAGCAAGAATCTTCTGTAATTTCTGGTTAGGTTCTGATTTATCTATATCAGTCATCGCCCTGAAAATACTCTTATCGTTATCCTTTCTGATTATCTCTGCAATTTTAGCAAGTTCTGCCTCCGCTGCTTCGAATTGTTTAGGCTTACCTAGATAAGCTTCCATAACAGGGTTATTTTTTCTTGAAAAAATAGCCACAATTTTATCATCCCTTTCATTTATTAGTTTTCCATTTAATTTATTGTTTTAAAACAATTAAATAAGATAAAATAATAAAGGGGTGATATTATGGCAAATGATAGAGTATTATTAAATGAATTATACCCTTTAATAGAGAAGGGTCTATCCAAAAAAGAAAATACCCAGAAGCTTAAGCTGGCTGTAAGCCAATTCCTTGATAGGAACAATGAAAAATTAACCACTAATGGTCCAGTATATAGAATTATATTCTCAGAAGAGGATGCTAATAAACTATACGAAGCTATAGAAGTTGACCCGCTTACAATCAAGGGAATAATTAATAGGTCACCGACAATTAAGAGTCAGTGGCAGATAATGAATAATCCTTTCAACTCTGCAATAGCCTTGACTATTAGATATTATAAGGTTAACAAGAACCCTGAAATGGTTAATGCAACGCTTATATATTTAACAATGTCAATGTATCCATCATTACACTATAAGTATTTTCAATATGAACCTAATGAAAATATAATGAATTATACCATCAATAATCTATCAAATAAGTTTAAAATCAAACAAACTGGTACAATTTATGCTGCCTTAGTAGATACTGTACAAGTTAGTGATAGGACTTATACTGACGATTTGATACGTGGTACTGATAAGGATATCGTTGACTATATCGAAGCAGTTAAGACAAGAATGAATAGTTTGCTTAGAAAAATATCAAATGAATTTTATGAGAATGATAAAAAAAAGAATTATCTTAATACTGAAAGCGATAGCTTCGAAGAAGATAATTATCATGAAGCTGATAGCAATATCTACGCTGTGGAACGTGTTACTAACAATGTCGTCCTAAAACTTATAGTTAATGGACCAAATATACAGCTAGTTAATATTGCGGCTAAAATGAGCCAAGTAAGTGTTAGTGAACTGAGGAATTATGTTAATACCTTGGTTATCGGGGAGAATCGTGAACAAATTAAGACTGTTGTTGAATGTATTTTATTCTTATATTTATTTGATTCACAGAACAAAGTTGAGGATATAGGAAGCAATAAATTCCTATTCTATTGTCTTGAAGTATATAAGAAATCTAATACTACAGACGAGAATATCATAAAGATTAAGAAGATTCTTGATGAATGGTTGGAAGACTTAGGAACATACAAAAAAACTCAGAGACTTGCTACTATCAATAATTTTAGAAGGGCTTTGTTTACCTTCTTCGTTCTAAGTATTCAACATACGGGAAATAGCTAGAAAAAAAAGCGGGGTCAGAGATAAAAGCATAAAGCCTGGCGTATAGCCCCCCATTGACCCCCCCATCATGTGGGAAATTAAACCATGTAAACCATGGATGATGGCTGTTTAAATAGTCACCACATTATCATTTCCCAAGGAATTGACATATTATATATACACACATGATAATAATATATATTTTATTAGTGTGACTTTACGAATTATAAAAAAATAAGGAAGATGATTAATTTCATCTTCCTTATTTTTCTAACTCATTTATTAACTTATTCATTATAACAGTATTACTTATATATCGTAATACAGTTGGATCATTACTTAATGCCTGCCTGCATATATCTTCAGTTTGAATCTTGCAGAATTGTAATGCTCTAGGAGTTTTCTTAACAGCTTCCATGCATATTTCTTCAGTCTGTTCTTTTACAAATTGTAATGCAGTACCATTCTGCCTAACAGCTTCTATACACAGCTCATGAGTTTGGTTATCCTTTATCATATTAAGTATCCTACCATTACGCTTAACAGCTTCAAGCTTCATTTCATATGTAGGATTCATTATAAACTGATATGACAAAGGATTGTTTCTAATAGCCATTAGACATAATTCCTCAGTTTGGCTTTTAACATATTCCAAGGCATCACCATTCTGTGTAATGGCTACACGACATGCTTCCTCAGTTTGTGGACTAAAATACCTCAATAACAATCCGTCACGCCTTAAATCGTCAATAATAACAGATGGTAAATGATAGTGGTTTCCTCTCATAGCAAATTCTCCCATAGATTTTATACCTCCTAATTATATTAGTATCTATATTAATAATATATACTTAGCGTGTCGTAAAATACGAAAAAAATAAGGATGGTGTAAAACCATCCTTATTTTCTTTTTTTCTCTCTCTTAACGAATTTGTATGTTCCGTCATCATTCGTTACAAGCATCGGTGCATTATGAATTGCATACCCCATAAACACCACAGTTACTACAACACAGGCTATAAGAATCTTTACTACTAATGGCATACCCCATACCCCTAATATATTATTTCATACTGTGATAATATATAAATATAACTTCTATTAGGTCAATACTATTTTATACCCAATAAACTTTTGTATTGCTTCTCTTACACTAGGCTTATAACAAGCCACACAATTATCAATCGCAGTTTCATAGAGATTTATGGCAATTATAACGCCATTGTTGTCAAATTCTATATCCCCACGAGTTGCCCCTGGTAATCTTATTCCATAAAAATTTGGTATAGTATTATCACATAGCATATATGTGAATCCACCATAATCTATACAAGATTTATACACATCTAATAAGTGTTCATCCATAGTTCTAGTTAGATCATTTACATACCTATCATTATTACACTTTTCATACGGCTTCGTTGATACTAACTCTTCCATAACAAACCTCCTAAAATGAATTAAGAATTTCGGTAAAATAGAATAGTAAATCATGTGTTCTGACAATGTTATTATTAAGAATAACAGAATCAATATTGTCAACTATCTTTATATAATACCTCTTATCCTTTTGTACTATTAAACCTTTCTTTGGGTCCATCATCTTGAGGATTCTCACAAATAAATCAACGGACTTTTTCTCATTATAGAAAAATATCAATGAATCCTCATAGTTTGTTTCAATTGTATTCACGACAATATCCTTAAATCCCTCTTGCTCATGATAATGTAGCATTGTCAAAGGATATATATTAACATCTGTACTCGTCTTTGTACCTAAAACCGTTCGTATTGCATTAGGTTGCTTCTCTATAAATAAAGTTTTTGGAAATGATTTAATAAAATCCATAATATCCCCTCCTATCTATTATATAATGGTTGGGAATATTTTATATAAGAACTCAATTTTTTCTTTACGAAAAAAACAATTAAATAAGACTAACTAAATAGAAAGGGGTGAGTTTATGGCTATAACAAAACAAACTAGAAAACAAATGGAAGCCTTAATATATTCCGTTTTCGATGCTCTCGACCCTTCCAAAACAAATAGTAATAAATACAAGGATTTCTTCGGGGAAATGTCGGATTCACAGTTCGATTCATTTTTTAGAAATTTCTTTAAGGATGAAAATCAGTATTTAACTCTTGATGTTGTGGATTATGAGAGAGATTTTAAGATTGAAAATGTTGAGCAAGCAGCTAAGATACTTGGGGTTCCATTATTTGAGAAAGTAGTTATGCCATTTGTTAATAAAAATACAGATAAACCAGTCATTACTAAATATGAAGTACCTGTGGGATATGTGCATGTTAAGAGGGTTCAGCAGATGCTCAGTAAGAAGAACACTACTTCTACTGAAATAGCTTCCCGTTCAGCATTAACAGGACAGGTTGTTGGAAAGGATAAGAATGCAAGAGACTCTGATGCTGAAAACTTCGCATTAGTTACGCTTAATGCTAATGAGACATTAAGAGAGTTTATGGGTCCAAGAGCTGACGACTTAGTAATGAAGAATGAAATGTACGCTTCAATAGCACAAAAGGGATATGTTTCCCTAGACCAATTAACTAACCATGTTGAAAATAAGACTACTTTAAATGCCCTCGATGTACATCTAATAGGTATGGGTATTAAGTCAGACCTTGTTACTCAAGGATTATTGGTTAAGAAATCACTAAAATAAAAAAAATAAGGTATGGAGAAATCCATACCTTATTTTTATTTTTTAATATGTTACTATATACTCATCATCTTCCCCATCGAATACACGTTTTGCTTCCATAACGGATTTGTATAAATCGAATAGAGTAATCGGATGAAAAGTATTAAGATACTCAATAAAAGTTCTTCCATCATTAACTATAGCCAAGGATTTATCACGATCAAATGTAATCGTAACCTTTTGAGTATTATCAAATTCATTGACAAATATAAACTTTGGAAAAACGTTATTAACGTTTACAAACCTAGTAGTTTGACAAACCTCATGATTTATTGATGTTCTAACCTTGTTGTACATTGACTGATAATCTTTTAATTCAAACATTTCTTTCACCCTCCTTATATTAACCGTAAACTATAATGCCTTTTTTGGTACTGATACATCCAGTTAACCAACCAAAGGAATCTTGTTCACCTGCAAATACTCTATAACCTGCTCCTTCGACCTTCTTAATATTGGTCCAATTACATCTTCCATTACTGGATATCAATGCACCGCAAGCTAACCCATCTATAATACGAGCAGCATCATCCTCATTATCACTATTCATGTCAATATATAATCGACCTTCATAGTCATATGACTTAACTTCAGATTCACCAGATTCAACTTTCTTGAGCATGTCAAGAAGTTCTGTCAAGTAATCCTTAGTTTCTGGATGTATCTTCTCTTCAAGAGGTGAAGGGTAATTATCAAAATGTCTCCAACCGAGACTGAGTAAGTATTCAAAAGCTTCAGCATTTCTATTACTGCTGAAATCTGAAACAGTCATTGAGATTTTGCTATAATCTGTTCTAACATTGAAAGTCTTAGCTTCCTCATCCTTTTGTCCGAGTTCTTTCCTTGTTAGGTTAACTCCATCAAAAGATACAATCTCAAGAATGCTACCCATATAGGTTTTAATAAAAACTGGTTTTTCTAATCTTATCATGATTTAATTCCTCCCACAGAATCAAAATATTTTTCACTAGCATCTATATTTACTAGCGGAACATACAAATATATTATCTACGTATGTACACAATAATAATATATATTCATCATGTTTTAATTTACGATTTTAATATTATAGGAACATAGAAATAATCGAAAATAATTGTGAGGTGATTATAATGAGTGACAAAGGAGAATTGCACATTGTAACAGAAGTTGGGACATTTGGCGATTTAAATATAACCGACCCAACAAAGAAAAAGGTGGCTAAAAAGGACGAAGATATGGATGCCCTTATAAGAGAAGCTCACCAGGAAAACATAAAAAATCTTGGACAGAAAAAGTAATTGGTATGGGAGTTAGTCTCCCATGCCTAATTTTTATCGTAAGGAGATGGTTATATGGAAATTCAAACAATTGGTAATGATGAGGTAAAAATAGAGCCTCTACCAATAGAAGTGATAGAACCAATCGAACCACCAGTAATTGATTGTTCTGCTGTATTTTCAGCATTAGGGGTTCCCCCTCATTTACTAGGGGTTAAATAGAAAGTTAATAGTTAAAATAAATATATATTATCTTTCTGTAATCAAACATAAATAATCTAAATATAAAGGAGATGTATATCAATGTTAAAAGTTTGCGTAATCGGTATAGGTAATGCTGGAAACCAAATAGCTGAGTTGGCTAAAAAGGAAAGAAACATTCCTGGGATTGCACTCAATTCAAGCGAGAAAGATATATCAACACTATGTCACGTAGATAAGTTTATCGTAGGTGACGAAAAGGGTGCTGGTAAAGATCGTAATATCGCCAAAGAGTTTATGAGACAGAATATTCAAACACTACTGAAACAAGATTTGTTTAAGAAGATGGTTGAAGAGAATGAGGTTGTGTTTATCGTAAGTTCTACAGGCGGCGGAACAGGAAGCGGAATGGCTCCCGTATTAACAGATATACTCACAAGGGTGTATCCAATGAAAAAATTCCTGTTAACATTCATACTGCCACCATTAAGAGAAAGCGTAGCTGCACAACAAAATACAATTGAGTATCTTAAAGAGATGAGAAAGTTTAATCCAACTTATCTTCCATATGACAACAACAAGCTTGCTGGAAGACCAACAAGTGTTATGATGGAAGAAGTTAATAAAGAAGTTGTTGAAGACTTTTGTATCATCCGTGGAGATTATCAGTTCGCTACTCAATATAACAGCATAGATGAAAAAGACATGCTGAAGCTTATTGAGACGCCAGGAAGATTGAGCTTTGCTAAGGTCTATAATATCAGAGAGAAAGACCTTGATGACAAATCAATCGAAGACCATTTAATAAATAATATCACAAACACATCAGTAATGTGTGAATTGGAAAGAGATAGAATCATTAAGAGACTTGGCATAATTACTAATCTTAACGAGAAGATGCACAAGTTACTAGATACTAATCTTCCAACTTTAAAAGAACTTATTGGCGAACCTGTAGAAGGGTTTGAACATATCTATGTTAATAAGGCAGATGATGAACCAAATAGAGTTATTGCAATTCTTTCAGGTTTGTCTGTTCCTGATGACAGAATTGAAAAAGTTCTGCAACGAATTGAGGATGCAGAAGAACAGCTTATGAAGACCAAGGATTCATCAATACTTGATGATGCTAAAACTGACTTGATAGATGAGTTGAGAGACACATCTGGAAGTAAGGTTGGTGCTCAAGAAGTTGACCTTGGAGATATCTTCGACAGCTATATGAAGAAGTAATAAAATAATTTATCAATAACAAAAAAATAATTATATTATTAGGAGGTAACCTATTATGAGTATTAAAGAATTTGTGAGAGACTGGAAACCAAAGAAAATGAGTAAAGATGACAGGACATACATGCTGTATGATAACATTCCTGCCATGGTAAGCTTCTATATTAAGAGGGGACATGCTGACCAGGATACAGTAAATAAGCTGTTTGACAAAATGGAAGATCCAAAGTTCCCTAAGACATTACTTAGAATTTTAAAGACACAGGATGAAACTCCTGTTGAGCTTGGAATGGCTGTTGTTATTGCTGACTTCTTAGAAAGAAGGCATGCCAAAGTTGATGAAGAAACTCTTGGAATGTATGATGAATCTGTAACAAAGATTCTTAAGCCAAGAATGAAAAAGCTCAGCAAGAAGCTTGGTCTTGAAAAGGATATCCTTAAGGAGCTGCTGGTTGTAGTGCCTGATACTGATGTTATGTCAGACAAGAAGTTCATCGGCATTTATGTAATGAAGATGCTTAGAAGACTTTATATCCTTGCAAAGGATACTGACCTTGGTCTGGAAGATGTTAAAACTGTTAAGAAGCTTTTCAAAGCTCTATTCGGCGATGACCAGATTGATAATATAGCTATCAATGTACTTCTTGAAAGAAAAGAAGGAATGAAGAATTTCGGCGATAGACAACTTGCTGTTTGGAATCTTATGACTTCTTTCGCTCTTGAGACTTTAGAAGATCACAAGAAGAAAGAAATCAAAGAAATGCTTGAGCATTATATCGGCAGAAGAGCTAAAGATGCTGAAAAAGGTAGGGACTTCGCTAGAAGAGTGCAGTTAAGCCAGGTTGCAGAGGATAATTATCCAAAGCTTGCTGCTGCTGTAGAAGACCTTTGCGAAAAGGACAAGAATAAGAAGTTCCTGTAAAACAGAGATGAAATAGAAGAGGGTATAATTACTCTCTTCTTTTTCTTTTCCCGAAGATTGATAAAAAGACCAAATAAGTAAAAAATTACTAAGGTCATAACAAATATTTAAATTAATGGTTAAGGATGGGGGAGTTAAAATGATAGGTATTTATAATGGGAGCAAAACACCATGGGCGACAAGTAAGGTGAGCGATAAGGTTTTATGTCTGTTCAAATCAAAGGAATATCCTAAGGATGGACAGGTGAACAAGAAGTCAGCTCATATAATAGCCTACAACACGCTGTTTGGCTCCACTTTAGATAATGCTTTAACGAGCATATTGAACGGGTATGTAAACATGAAAACTATGGAGACTCTAACTGATAAGAGTACAACAATTATATTTAGTAAGAAAGATTACAATCCGTTCGTAACAGAAAGAACAAAACAGCTCAAGGATATATTCCTTATTACACTTAGCCTCAGAGGTAAAAGAGTAATAGATATATCTAATGAGAACACTTTCCTTCTGGAAGGGTTCATCATGGGCGGCGAATTAACTGTGATAGCTTCACTCAACAACTTTGAGAACACTTTGCAAATAAGACTGCTCGATAGTGTTCAAGCTAAGGTGGTTGTTTACACATTCCGCAGGGATGGAGAAAATAATAAGATGGGAATGACAGTCCATACTGTTGATGCTGTTGAAGCTGATTTCGAAGCGAGTTTCTCGATGAAGAAATTCAGACCTTCAAAGCCTACCCACACAATAATTTGCTATCGCAAAGACAAAGAACAGCTCCTTCAAGTTGTTGACACGACAGTCCATAACATCGTGGAGATTTCCAAGACAACTATGGAGCAAGTTATCAAACAGTTAAAAGATGAGAATTACAAAGCTGTGACACTATTCGTTAATGATTCTGAGGTCAATAGTGTTACAAAGAAAATCTATGGTGCCGCAATGGTTAACCTTTCAAAGAATTTCAAAACATATTATGAATTAATAAATACTGGAAAAGTAAGAAAAATAAAATTATAGATGAAGACAACAGAGCTAATCCTTATACGGGATTAGCTCCTTTATTATTTTTTTAGACAAGTATATATTTTTATTTAGTCATAAACTTTATATTAAGGCTAAATATTTTAAATTAGGCTGAAGGGAGAGATATAATATGGCTAATAGAATGCTTGAAAGATTAAGAGAAAAAGATAAAAAAGGCTTATTCAAAGCCTCACAAACTTCTATAAGTTATCCGACAGGATTCGTTCCATTCGATTATAGAAATGGATATATGGTTCAGGTAAGAGACCTGGATGAGAATTTAATAACTGAGTACCCGTCAGTGGGAATGGTAGGGGGAACCTTTATCACCATCATAGGTAAGTCGGGTACAGCAAAGACAACATTCGCTGCACAGATAGCGGCAAAGATTGTACGACCATATGAAAATGCGTTCGTACAACATTATGACCTCGAACAAGCTTTGACATATACAAGAATAAAGAATATCACTGGCTTGTTACAGAGAGAAATGGATGATAAGTATATACTTAAGCAGGAAAAGAACTTTATTGAGGATATCTTTGACTCAATAATGGCTATAGCTAATGAGAAAGAGGCGAATAAAGCTGATTACACATACAATACGGGATTATTGGATGAGTTTAACAGACCTATATTTGCCTATGTTCCGACAGTAATAATTGTCGACTCTATACCTACAATTGCTTCTAAAGATACAGGAGATGCAATGGAAGGTGGTACTTATGCTAACAGAGTTGCTAAGGCATTGGCTCAGTTCTATAAGAGATTGATGCCAGTAATAAAGACTTACAACATAACTGTTATTGCTATTAATCATATCAATCAGAAGATTGAGATTAATCCAATGATGAAGACTCAACCTCAGTTATTATATATGAAGATGGATGAGTCAATACCAGGTGGAAATGCACCAATTTACTATGCACATAATCTTCTTAAATTTATCTCAGTTGGTTCTGAGAAATATAATATGGAAGAGCATGGATTCGACGGATTTAAAACTCGTTGTGAGCTACTCAAATCAAGAACAAACAAAGCAGGTCAATACTGCAATCTTATTTACAATCAGGTTACTGGTTTCGACCCAGTTCTTACTATGTATGACTTTGCTAAAGAAAACGAATTGGTTGATGGAAGAAGACCATACAACTATATCGTGGACTACAAAGACATCAAATTCGATGCTAAGGTATTTAAGAAAGAGTTCTTGACTAATGATAAGCTCAGATTTGCATTATTTGATAAGACTGTGCCTATATTACAGAAACAGCTTTCAAGGGTTGACCCTGAAGAAAGTAGCACAATGCACATTAGTGAAATACTTGATAGACTTGAAAGGTCACAAGAAAAGGAATTCGCAGCTTAATTATATATTATTAGTATGGTAGAGACAGAATAATATATAATGAAAGGAGACAGGCAAATGTCAAATGTTCAACCGAAACCACAATTAAGAAAAGAAAAAGACTATATTAATACGACAACGATAAGGTTGAAAGAGACCTTATGTGAAAAAGAGGAAAAGTACCATTTTAAAGATGATATATTCGGTATGACATTACTAACGAACCCTGGATATATAAGTGCTTCAAGAAATATAATGTTTACATCACATTTGAGGCAGTTCGTTAACCTGTTGAACCCTGAGTTTCCAAAGGTGTTTACCAACTATGAAAATATAGTTGGTAAATACTCAACTGGATATTATAGGGCGAAAACAGATTTAAAGGTAGTTGATAAAATAGCTAAGTTCGGCAACGGAGTATTGGACAATCATCTATATCTTCTATTCACATATGATGAAGAGAATGATAAATATGATGTTATTCAGAAACGTATAGTTGAAGACTTAACAGAAAAGTTCGGGTTCCCTTACAATAATGAAGTAATGGATGCTAAGGAACCAGGAGATGAAGTAAGAGCAGGAGAGGTGTTATACAAGACACCGTCATATGATGAGGACATGAATTACTGTTATGGTAAGAATGTCAAGTTCATGTATCTGCTAGATAATGACACCATAGAGGACGCAATAAAGTGTTCTAAGTCATTTGCAAAGTCTATGAAATCTAAGGAAGTAGAAACTGTTAAAGTGTCCCTAAATGATAACGATATATTCTGTAATTATTATGGGACAAACGAAGAGTACAAGTGCTTCCCAGATATTAATGAGTTTATAAAGGATAAGATAGTTTGTGTTAAACGAAGAATACACAACAATCAGCTTTTATATGATGTAAAGAAATCAAATCTAAGAAAAATCAATTTTATGTCAGACAGCCTATCATTCTGTGAAGGTAGAATTGTAGACATAAATATCTATTCAAATAAACCAATAGAAGAGATAGAAGACAATAGCTTTAATAGGCAATTATTAAAATATATTAAAATGCAGAGAGAATTCTACATCAAGGTTTATGAGAGATGTAAAAAGATAATAGACTCTGGCTCAAAGTATTCCAGTGAAGTTAACTTCTACTATAAGAAAGCTAAGAACATTCTCGATGAAAAGTATAAATGGAAAGAAGAAGATAATTCAGTATTCAGTAATATGATTATTGAATTCTTAATCGAGAGAGATGTTGAACTTTCAGTGGGACAGAAGATTACAGGACGATATGGAAATAAGGGAGTAGTATCTGAAATACTTCCAGACGAGGAAATGCCGTTCTTGGAAACTGGGGAAAGAGTTGATATCATATTCAATACTCTCGGCGTTATAAACAGAACAAATTCATTCCAGTTAATGGAGCAGTCAATTAACTTTATTTGTAACAGAGTAAGGGAAAGACTGAAGATTATGAATGATTTGAAAGAGAAGGAAAAATTATTATTTAAGATAATTAATTACTTCAATGACAAGCAGGCTGATAGTCTGCATGATTACTATAAGAGATTGGCTAAAGTCGACAAAGAAGATTTCTTTGAAGATATTATAGAAAGAGGAATATTTGTTCATATCCCGCCACTATGGGAAGACAGGAGTCTATTCGATAGACTTAACGACATTTATAAAGAATTCACATGGATTAAACCATATGATGTTTATGTCAATAGGTTTGGTAGAAAGATAAAGATGTTGAAACAGTTAATAGTCGGGGATATGTACGTTATAAAATTAAAACAAACATCAAAGAAAGGTTTCTCGGTAAGAGCAACAGGTTCTCTTAGTAAGAGAGGCGTTCCAGAGAAATCTAATAAGGCTAAAAATCATCAGGAGCTTTATTCAAGAACACCTATAAGAATAGGTATTGATGAAAATCTCAATACTGCAATTGGTGTTGAAACCGAAGAAATAGCTAAGATCCACTTATTCTATAGGTCATCAGTTATAGGAAGACGAGACCTAGGAGAAAGATTAACAACAAATATTAAGGAAGTAAAGGAATTTAAATATTCACCAGAGTTTAAGAATAGAAATGTTGAGATTCTTCAAGCTTATCTTAAAGCAATGGGTCTGAAAATAGACTTTGAAGAGGATAAGTATTTCATAGATATATTCCTAGGTAGTATGGAGGAATATAATTATGGGGATAAAACCTTTATATGCACTAGGAGAGAGTTTGAAGATAGAAAAACTAGGATGGACGTTGAAACTGACTTCCGAGAAAAGAACTATTTCGTTGGCTCTAAGGCTGAATATGAGGAAGCTGTCGATAAAAGAGTCAATGATGTCAATTTAAGAAAGTCTAAGTATGTAATAGATGTAAAAATGTAAGAATAAGGTATGGGGTTTCCCATACCTTATTTTTTTGTCAAAACTCAATAATCGTAAAACCGTATTTACTCGATTATCAAATATATATTATTATTGTAGATATACATAAGATATGGGATTATGTGTATTGAATATATTCTATGGGAGGAATAGAAATGAAAAGTATAGTAAACTTAATAGTATTAATTATTATCTGCGTGGTAGGAGTTGAGGTGGCAAATAAAATCGTTAGCTGTTTTAACAACGGTGAGGAGGTAAAGGTTGTAGCTATAATAACTACAATAGTTGTTGTGGCAATCATTGTTCTAGCAAAAGAATTTTTATGTGTTGGAACCGAACCTGGTATAAATGAGGAAGATGAGGACGATGACTCAAAAGGAGGTCGAGTAATTAACCTAACTCATTACAGAAGGGAAGATGGTGAATACGCTCAAATCACACCTGTTAAGGTGATAGATAATGTCAATAAGTTTGATAATGATGAGGATTTGTATGTTCCTGCATTATCTAGGGTTGAAAAGGAGAACTTAATACATTATGAAAGGATTGATACGGAGTCAATCAAACAAGAAGTTCTCAGGATGATTTCAACTGGCAACAGAAGAATTGAAATGGAAGTTGTCGAAAGATTAAACAGACTTGCACAAGTAGAGGACACTTCAGAGTTTATGGAAGAGAATCCTCAAGTATTAAAATTCATATTTAGTTATTAATTGAAAGGGTGGGAAATTAAATGAATAAGAAAGTAAACCAAATCAGACCAACAAGAGTTATAGAGGTAGTTGAGCTAATCGAGAAAATCCGTGCAGAACATCCAACAGCAACATTGAGAAATGTATTCCAGTTGCTTAAATCAGGTAAGGCATATTCCAGATTGAATGATTATGAAAAGAAGAAAATTTGGGACGAGCCAGATATCACCGCTGCCTTACAAGTGTTTGTCAATAACTCCAATGAAGATGATAAACAACTTTTTGAAAAATCTTCAGATATGAATGAAACTGTTGACAGGATCATTGGAGACATAATGGCTGGTAAGACTTATAATTCTTCTGAAGGAGATAACGAAGAGTTGGAAACTGACAAAAATAAAGGAGAAGACGAAAACATGGAAAATTATATTAAGAAAACTGGCGAAGACACAACTCCAAAAAATATTGAAGAATACTTTAAAAGTGAAAGTGGGGAAGAAGCTATGAAAACCGAGCAAACTGGAACTAAAGGTGAAGAAAATAAATCTGAAAAGACATCACCTAAGAAATATAACGGCAAAGCCTTCATATTCAAATATAAGAAAGCAGTTGACCTAAATGAGACTATAGAAGTCTCAATCGGAGACAAAGATGGGAACAAAGAAAGCAACAAAGATGAAAATTGGAAAACAATTGAAGGTGTTGAATACGAAACTAAAGACGGGGCTGAAGCTGGTGAAAAGAAATCTGGGATAGTAGTTGAGTTTGTTAAGAAACTTAAGATGCTACAAGAAAAGGAATCAGAATCTTTTACAAAGCTTGTTAATATAATCAAAGAAAAGAAGAGCCTTGATCTGGATGATCTTATAGAAGAAATGGATATGAGATTATTCGGTTTGATTGGTGTAATCATGGCGTTTGCTAGTAAGTCCAATGTTGAAAAGCATCAAATAGCACAGTACATAGTATGTACTGCTGAAGGGCTATATGATTATGCAGTTTATGAATCTGATGTTACAGGTACTGATATAGTAGTTTCGGGTAATGTTATTCCTTTCAAGAAGAAGGAAGAAATAGTTACTAAAAAGACGGAAGACTATAGCCATATACATTTTCCAAGTGTAAAAACTAAACTTGAAGGGATGGCTAAGAGAAGAGCATTATTCGGTTAATTTATAAAATAAAAATAAGGGCAAATCTTCATGCCCTTATTTTTTTCCTTTAATTCGTATTATACTTATATATTATAACAAAGTAATAATAAATCGAAAGGTGGTAATTTTATCATGAAGAGAACAAAAATATTTATGGGCTTAGAGTTCACAGGATTAAGAAAGGACACTAGCCTTGTGTCTATAGGATTAGTTTCAGAAGATGGTAGAGAATTCTACGCTGAAGCTACAGATTATGAACCGATACTTGTTGACCAATGGTTAAAGGATAACGTTATAAGCAAGTTAAAATACCAAGGTGTTCAAGCATCACCATTGAATGGAGAAGGGGAAATTGTCGTTCAAGAGGAGCCTGTGGTAAACGAAGAAAATCTTCCGTTCCACATATACATGTGCGACAAATCTTCGGTGATTGCTCAAAGTCTCAGAGAATGGTTTGCACAGTTTGATTTTGTTGAAATATGGTGCGATGTTTATGCGTATGACTGGGTTGTATTCTGCGACTTGTTTGGTACTACAGCATTTGATATTCCAGCAAATATATACTACATTCCATTTGACCTTGCTACTGCAATGAGGATGTGTTCAGTAAACCCAGATTTGAACAGAGAAGGTTATGTTGCTATCCCTGAAGTGAACAGAGCTACTAATCAGCATAATGCATTATGGGATGCAAAGATTCAATTGCTTACATTAGCAAGACTTCAAAAGAAATATGACTTCGCAGATAGAGCATTAAAATTTGATTTCTAAATCAGGAAGGGTCAATCCCTTCCTGATTTATATATTATTCTCTTGTAAACATAACAATGGAGGTGAGGTAAATGATGGATAAAGACATGCTAATTGGAGCATTGTCCACGATATATCTAACTATTGAAGAGAAAGATGATTATGCTAAAGCAATAGAAATGTTAAATGCCATGAAAATAAATAGTTTAGTTAATTATTATATTAACGTGGCTGAAGAGTATGATGAACAAGATTCTGTTATCATACAACAAATCATATGGATACTCCAAGCAATATATAATAATAGTGGGGAGATATCTCCTGTGACGGATGAAGATTATGATAAGATATATGAAATAAATAGGACATTTACTGGTGAAGAAATAGTAGGTTCCTTTAATGCTTCAGATAGAAATATATCTAATCATAAGTATCCTGATTTAAGAGGAACCTTAGATAAGGTTCATTTTATTACCCTCGAAGATAAGGGTAAAGATAAAAGAAAGTCAATCCCAGAATGGAGAAAAGCAGTAGAAAATAAACTGGGGCGACCTTTAACCGATGATGAATGTCAAATGTATGCATTTCCTAAATTTGATGGTTTATCTGAAATATTTGAGTGTGATAATACTGGATTAGTCGAGAAAGTATTGTCGAGGGGAGATACAGATAAGAACGAAGCTGTTGATACCACTAAATTATTTAAGGGAACTAAATTCAGTATGATTGAAGGATGGAATTCACCTTATGGAATAAAGACAGAGGTTGTAATGTCAGAAGATAATTATAATGAACTCTGTTCTAAGGAAGGTGACTTTAAGAGTCCAAGAAGTGCAGTATCGTCCATATTGAATTCAAAGGAACTTGATAGGAAGTATCTAAAATATCTGACTGTAGTTCCATTACAGATTCAGAATTATGATACTAAGCAAATAATAGTGGCACCATCAATGTTTCAACAATATCCATGGAGTCTAATAAATCTTAATGATGAAGACCATATGAGAGAAACCTTTAATGGTATAAAGAAAAAGATGGAAACAGAATATGGTGTACCTATAGACGGTATAGTTTTAAGATTTAAGAATACAAATCTTCATACTGTGTTAGGACGAGATGGTGCAATTAATAAATATGAGGTTGCATTTAAGTTTCCACCAGAGCAGAAGAAAACCATATTAAAGGATATAGACTTCTCAGTAGGTATCCTTGGAGGGGTTACCCCTGTTGCTAAAATAGAACCTGTTAAAATTAAAGGTAATACAATCAAAAGTATTAGCTTAGGTTCTATTGATAGATTTGAAAGCTTTGAATTCAGAGTTGGAGATGAGGTAATTGTAAAATATGATATTATACCTTATCTGACAAAAGATGAAACATGTAAACCTGGGATTGGAAAGAAATTTGAAACTCCTAAAGAATGTCCATTTTGTCATGAGGAGTTAAAGAAAGACCCTGTGTTAAAATGTGTTAATCTAAATTGTGAATCTAGAGCTATAGGTAAGATTCTTAATTATGTAGAAAAGATGAGAATCGCTAATATATCTATTGGTATAATAACAACCCTATTCAAGGCAGGTTATTTAAAGTCTATCGAAGACTTATATAAACTGGAAAAACATAAGAGGTCTATTGTTATGATGGACGGATTCGGTGAAACATCTTTCAATAAGATTATTGCAGGTGTAGATTCGAGAAGAGATGTATATGACTATGAATTTATGGGGTCATTAGGTATCCCAGATATCGGTCGCAAAATGTTTAAAAAGATTTCAAATATATATTATCTAGATGAGTTAATACAGATATGTATTAATGACAAGGCTGAAAAGCTTACTGCGATAGGAGGTATAAAGAAGAAGACAGCTAATAAAATTATAGAAGGTGTAAACCTTAATAAAGATTTAATTACATTTCTACGTTCCGAGTTAAAAATTAGGAGGGATGAACGAAGATATACAATCAAAGTGTACTTCACAAAAGTGAGGGATAAAGAATTTGCAAAGTATCTTGAAAGTAAAGATGTCTTAATAATGGAAAGCTATAACAATGAAGTTGATTTGTTAATCATTCCAGACAGAAATACTGAATCAAGTAAAATAACTAAGGCTCAAAAAGCTAATAAGGAAATCGTCACAATTGACGAGGCTTATAAGATGTTCGGTTATAACCAGTAATAATAAAAAATTATTCACTGGATAACATATCAATGAAGGCAAAAATAAATTATAATTATATTATTAGGAGGTAGACAATTATGTCAAAGGAAAATGCAAGACTTATTGAAATCAGAGAAAATGAAAAGGAAATAATGAAGGTAGCTGAGAAAGCTCAGAAGTACCTAGAAGAAGAAAATAACATAGTTATCACTCATCCAGCAGCAATCCCAACAATCGGATATGCTTTCTTACGTTGCCTGATAGAGCACCTCAATGAGAACAAATCAGTTGGAAACAACATTGAGATTAACGTAATGCAGCTTTTCGATATGGGTATCAGCTATAGAGAGAACGATGATGCAGAGAAAGAAGGAAACTTCGATCCATATCTTAGACCTGGTCAAGAGTTCAAGCTTCTTGTTAAGGATGATGGTGAGACTGAAGAGGATTAATAGAATCATAATATCGGATGGGGTTTCCCATCCGATATAATTTATATATTCAGTTAAACATTTTTTTCTATTAGGAGAGGGGGTAAAAACTATGTTTACTTACAATGGTGTTAGGTTTAACGAACTTGAGGAAGTGACTGTAAAAGAAGGTCCTTTCAAGGGAGTACGAGGAAAATTTATTGGGTCTAAACACTGTCCTACAGAACAAAACCAGTTGAGATTTATTGCTGAAGTAAGAGTAGACCATATTAATACATTAGAGGTTGAATTCAGTAATTTACAAAAAGATGGTATTGATTATATAATTTGCTTAGTTAGCGAATTTGCTGGTGAGCAAGTAATTGAGAAGATTATCCATACTGTAACGCTCCGTAATGATACTGAGCTGGGTAATTATTTGACAGAACTTGATAGAGGACTTGCTCTAAAGACAAGGATTGAAACATTTACATCTCTTAAGATGCAGATAAATGAGAAGCTGAGATATTTTTACAAAGCTTTCTCAGCCGAAGACATGAAGCTTGAGATGTATATAGATAATATTCCTCTTCGTTCTGATGTTGTAACTTATTTTAAAAGTAGAATGATGTAGGGGGGCTGGATATGGATATGTTAGATGGAAAGCACCTTACAGAACCTTGTGAGGTGTTTATTGGTTATGTGACATTTAAAGATGGCACTAAAGAAGTATACCATACAGCTCAGAAATCTAAAGAATCTGCACAAGCTTTCTTTGAAATAATGGCAACATCTTACGGGATGTTTGAATATAAAGATATAAAGGTTGTACCATTAAATGAAGCTCTATTAGATTCTGGATATAAGGTTATTGCAATTGCAACAGTCCCAACGGAGTAAACTCTAAACTGATTTTATTCATATATTATATATTCGTAAGGAGGTGTGAATAAAATCAGTTTTATTTTATATTGACACAAAAAATCTATGTTCCTGAAGGGGGAAATTCGATGAAAGACTTTATAAAATCGTATAAAAACCCTAACGAGAGCCGAATAAATTTCGGACTCATGAATCGAGAATACGATGATGATTTAATCCAGTATCTCGTGAATAGTTGTAAATCCCTTGAGGTTCTAAAGAATATCAAGTTTCTAGGTTATGATTATACTGATGATGAAACTAAGATAGACCTCAATGATTACATGACAACTCGTAAAAAGAGTAAGAAAAAGGTTGATACGAAGTATATGTATCTACAAGATAGTAGATACGGGGAGCTGAAGTTAAAATTCATGCTCAAATGTAAGGATGAAACATTCCAATTAACAAAGAAACTTCTAGTCCCAGTTCCAGATGAAAATGGATACTATACAATAAAGGGAAAGAAGTATTTCTTATTATATCAGCTTGTCGATGCGTCGACATACACAACACGACAAAACCTAACTCTGAAATCTCTTATGCCTATAACGGAAAAGAGAAATCAGAAAACCTATTCAGATACAGAAGGAAATAGCTATACTGCTCCAGCGTATGTGATATATGTATTCAGAAAAGAAGTAGACATTTTACTGTTTTATTTCGCAAAGATAGGTGTTAAGAAAACCTTAGATTACTTCTCAGTGAGTCAAATAATTAAATTCAGAGAAGATATCGTAGACAAGGAAAACAACATCTATTTTTCGATCAATAGCAAAATGGTGCTAGAAGTAAATCGTTACTTCTTTTTGAAGTATCAATACGTGCAGAGTATAATATTCATGATTCTAAACATTTGCTCGAATAGATTGTCATTTGATAATCTTGAGAACAAAACGTACTGGATAGAGAAAATAGGTAGCATGAATGCTACAAATGCTTATAATTATTATGAGAAAGGTTTAAGCAGTTTAACTTATTTTGATAGACTGCTGGATGAAACCACAAAGGATATTCTCAAGTTACATGATGAGAACAAGAGAAGTATCTATGCAATCGTAAGATGGATGATTCAGAACTTCAATGAGCTAAGAAAGAAAGATAATCTGGCTCTTGAAAATAAACGACTAAGATGTAATGAATATATTGCATCACTATTAACTAAAGCATTTAGTGATAGACTTAATCGTATAATAGGTTTGGGAAATAAGATATCTATAGACAAGATAAAAGAGATATTCAAATTCCCTGGCGATATCATTATGCAACACCTATATAAGTCTGGATTGCTACGTTATGATGACAAGATTAACGACATGGACTTCTTTAGTAAGTTCAGATATACTTTAAAGGGACCTAATAGTTTAGGTAATAAGAATGATAATAATATCTCCATAAAGTATAGGGGAATCCATCCTTCTTATATAGGAAGGATTGACATAAACGTTTGCGGTAATTCAGACCCAGGAACATCTGGTGTTATAACACCATTTTGTGAAACAGATGGGTTGTATTTTGACGGAAAGAATGAACCAGAAGAGTTTAAATACAATTTTGAGAAAGATATTATTGACCGTAAGAGAGAGACTTCAGATAAGTATTTCATTGATGTTGGATATGAAAACATAACAGACTACTTCAATGTCCATGAAAGATTCGCTAAGGTCAATAGAGGTATAACAATCACAGAGATTGAAAAGGAAGACTTTACTAAATACTTTATTAAAATTAATATCAATGATGGGGATGATGAGATATAATAGGGAAACCTATTATATCTTATTATTTTGGAGGATGGAATAATGATAAAGACTTCTTATTTTGCTAAGTTCAATGGAGATAATGGAGTCTCTATAGCAACTAATACACCTTGGTGGTTTAAAGGAGAAATATATCCTGAATTGGCTCCACCTAAGTGGTTGATGGTTAAATATAATAAGAAAGAAATAACTGACGAAGATTATGAAGCTTTATATAATTATCATGTGCTCAGAAAACTCATGCCATTGAAGGTTTATAATGACCTCAATGAAAAGGTGTTACTCGGGTATAAAGAATCGGGACAGTTTTGTCATAGAAGGGTTGTTGCAAGATGGTTGAAAAAACGTCTTGGAGTTACAATAAAAGAAATTGATTACCCAGAGGAAGGTGATAAGGATGACGATGAAGTATCACGGGAAGCATAAAGCAAACCCTATAAATCCGTATACTAAGCCAAATAGGAAAGTTCATTTCTGGACATGTGAAGATTGCGGTTCGATACATTGGAGCACAGATAAGGAAGAACCTAATTGTTCTTGTAAGACCAGACATGAGCCAGTCCCAATATTGGCAATGGGTAAATGTGCAGTCAAGTTTTGGAAGAAATTAATGAGTTTAATAAAATACTATCCATAGAAGGTGAATTTATGGCTAAATCAAGATTACGACAACTTGAAGATTTCAAAGCTGACTTAGAAATCGTATTTAGTTTGTTAGAAGACGATTTTAAGGAAGCTAACCAAACTATAAATGGAATGATGGCTGTTGACCAATTCAACCATTTATATAAAACACTCTGTAGTGAGATTGATAGAGAGAAAAACAAATAATAAATAAGGGGATGGGAATCTTGTTCAACAATCCAAGGAAAATAAAAATTGAATTCAAAGAACAAATCACACGCACTCAAAATTTATTTGGTTCTATAGAAGAGCTAAAGAGTGCTGATTTATATCTGGTTGAAAGAAACCCGAATGGACATTGTTTATGTGTCTGTAAACCAAAGGACAGAGGTGAATATTTAGTAGATATACACAATGAAGATATCAAATCAATCTATGTGAGTCCTATACCAGCAGACCCAATGGCTGCTGCTATGGCTATGATGCAAGCTATAATAAATAAGGATAAGCCAGGCTGTGAATATTGTGATGAATGTGAACATATATTTCCAACTGAGTCACAGCAGGAAATTCTTAGGAGAACAGGATATAGTAATATTCCTGACCATATGTGTTCATTAAGTCAGAAAAAGATAATTCATAATGGGCAACATCCAAGACTACCGAAGCCTAGTGACTGTCCACTAAAAGGAGGAATGATTTAATGGTTTATGTACCTTTTGTAATGCCATTCTTTAGGAAAAAAGAAGAGTCTAAACCATCAGGTTTTCCTTCGAAAGGTGAGGGGAGGTTTGAACCGTATTTAATGAAAGTAATTGTTAGAAATAGCCACGGCAAAAGATTCGGTACTGTAATAAGGCTAAATCTAATTGATGAATTACCTAAGAAATTAGAGCATATAGGTTTCTATAAGATTGAAGAAACTCATATACTGGATTCATTTGAGACTATGGTATATGAAGAACAAAATAAATTAGTGAAAGAGGGTAAAGAAATATGACAATCAGGGAAAAAATGGAACAAATGTTATTTGAGCACGGAATGTTTGAATCACAGGCTAAAGAGGTAATGGATAAAGTTGAGAAGGAAGAGGTTGAAATGAAAGGTAGATGGGACGATGAAGAAACTGATTATCCAACACCTATGATTAATGTCGCATGGATTGCTGTTAAGCATCATGCTCTTGAATGGATAGATGCTAATTTACCTAAAGCTTGGTATCGACCAATGTTCCTATAATGATAAAATATAAAAAATAATTTAATATGAAACTTATCTTTAAGAGAGATAAGTTTCATATTTTTTTAAAGTGGTGGTGATGCGATGCTTGACATAGATATAGACAAAATAAGCAGAACGTTAATTCAACCTATTAAAGAATTAACACTAAAAATACACATAAAATTATTACAAGAGAAGGAAGGGCGTAAAGAAAACTTCCATCATTTATTTAACTTTGACGGTAATAAATACCTCAAGTTAGACTTACAGTCATTTCTCACATTAGAGATGAATGACGGGGAGTGGGCTAGAGATAAGTCCATACTGATAGATCAAAAGAATATCTATCACATAATAAAAGGCTTTGAGACTATGATTGAGTCAATATATAACGGCGGAGTGTTTGCAGTTAATAAAAGCGGAGAGGTTGTTATATTTTCGGACAAGATTCAAGAGCATACAGTAAAGCTATTTAATATAGGTAATAATCAGAAATTAATTCTGAAACCTGCTAAGATATTTGATGAGAACGAAGTATCATATGAAGGTGTAGTTATATTCTTTAATAAAACAGACAACTTTGTACAACTACCAATAGATGCGTTCGAGTCATTATATTATACATTAAAACAAACCAATATATTTGTTTACTCTCAGCTTCTATTAAATTATTATATGTCATGTATTAAGGATGAGAAGATAGAGTTGAAAGAAGTTGTTAGCAAGAGTCAGGCTAAGACTCCTAAGAAGCAACATCCGTTATTTGTAGAACAAAAAGAGGAGGTTAAATCTAGTGTATTTAAGAAGGACTCAGATGAAGAGTTTTTCAACTTTAATAATGGAGGTAATAAAGATGCTGGGGTTCAACAAGAAGAGAAACCAGAATGATGATGAGAAGCTCTGCACAGCAGAGTTTCTTATAACTCGGTATGAGAATTCAGAAATTGTCAAAGTGCCTATTGATGTTACTTTTGACATGGTAGAAGGAGATGATGATGAAAACTTTAAAAGAGCTTATAGGTCACTTGTAGCTTCAGATAGCTTAAGAAAGGGTGACCATATGGTAGAATTAATACGAATATATACTAAGTAAAGGAGAGATGACAATGGAAAGTAATGAATTAGTAAAATTATTTAATGAGAAGGTAGATTACCTTCTAAAGAATTCAGATTTAATGACAGTTAAAGACCATGACATCGTCGTTAAGATAGATGGAAAAGGTGAGACTGCAACAGCTCGAAAACTAAAAGAGAAATTTATAGTCAGCACAATTAGTGAATCAATATTTATTGTCGCTAATTATGAGGTTAATAATGACCCTAATAAATGCGATTTAATAATGACTATATCAAATTCAGGTCACACATTTGTTGCCAATATAGGCGAGTATCTTAACGCTAAGCTATTATTGGCTAAATTGCTGGATAAGGTAGAGTTGAAAAACAGAAACCTATAATGCAAATTGTTTATATATTATATATTGGTAATAATTTTGTAGAGGGGTGATTTGCATGAATATAGGTGTATATACAGGAAGGCTCGTTCTCATAATGGGAGATGAGTTCTGTGAAGTTGAGCTATATCGTGAGGGGAAGAAGCTCAAAAAGGGTCTAGGGTATATAAAAGGCTCTATAGTTTATATCTATAGAGGGAAGATGGAGAAATTCAAGAAATCTGAATTGGTAGCTGGAATATATCTGGACAGGAATGATAATTACGTATTCGTGGAACCAACAAGAGATGAAGCTATTAAATACAGCATAGATAATATATCTGAGCTAGATATAGACAAAATCTTTAATGAAGTTGGTGAAAATGAAGATGATTTTGTTCAGCCAGAAGACATCGAGATTATAAATAACAATTCGGAAGTTTATATTCCGACAATTAAGGATGATGATGACTTTTTAAAGTATATTGTCAAGAAAGTCATAATCGACAAAAAGATTAATCTGAAAAACTATAAAGATAAGTTCACAAGCCAGTATGACCTCAACAATATGAAATCAGGGTTAAATAAAGATACCAAGATGACTGTACCTAACTTTAAGAAGTGGTGTGAGGCTCTTGGTATCACTTGGGAAATGAGGATATTTGATGCTGGCGTGGATAAGTTGAATCCATTACCCGATGATATATTTATAGAAAGTGACAATTTTTAGGAGGGGTGGTTAATCCGCCCCTCCCATATATATATATATGGGAGATGGGAAAATGAATGATATTAAGATAAAATTAACTAGAGATCAATTGAATAATATTATAAAATTTCTAAATACTATTATGCAGAATGATATAACATCATTCTACTTATATCTGGATATAACACCAGATAATCCACCTACACAAGAACAGTTGGACAAACTGTATGAGTGTATTGAACGAACAGTTAAGATTTATTATCCCGAAAATATTTTTTCTAAATTTGAGGTTGTGTACTTAGAGCAAGGAGTTAGTGTAGATTATGATATAGATACTCCGAAGCTTGAGGCATTCCTTTCGAGGGATATTAATAATACAAGGAAAATTTCTGATCCTAATTACTCAGCGAGTAATATACTACAATAAGGGGGGTTTAATAATGGAAAATCAAATTAAACAACAAGACGACACAATACATGCAAATTTGTCTGAAAATGCATCAATTACCTTTCACATGGGGAACCCACATGTGGTCATGACTATATCTGCTGAGGGAATAATTTCCTTTCCAGATTCAATCAAGGAAGCTAATGCAGATGAGATTGCAAAGCAGGTTATAACCTTATTAGAGGATAATACTGCAACTAAAGTCGCTAATCTAAAGCAAATACTTAGAAGTGTGGATGGAAGAAAATTTGCTGATTATGGGACAATGAATTTTGTGAAAGCTGTGTTATTTGACAAAATTTATAATTTATATATTGGGGATGGTAAGTAATATGGAGCGTTTAACATTTTTCGGAACAGGGTGTTTTAATAATACCAAACTTGGAAATAACAGTGGTTTCTTTATGGTAGAAGATAATTTATTTATCATTGACTGCGGAGAGACAGTTTTTCATAGTATACTAAAATCAGGCGTTCTTAAATATGCCAAGGACATTACGGTTATGGTAACACATGGACATGGAGACCATGTAGGTAGCTTCACATCATTTGCTTTCCATGTGTTCTATTTCATGAATAAAAAGGTTACATTGGTTACAAATAATCAGGACGATATTGTTGGGGTGTTTAACAGACAGATGGGTAACATAACAAAGTATGTTAAGCTAAAGAGTACCAACAAAGATGGCTCAGTTTCTTTTAATATTGGATGTACTGATGTGAATATACAGTATGTAAAAGTTGACCATGTTGACTACTTAAAGAGTTATGGACTAATAGTAAATATTAATAATCCTTTATCAGGAAAGGATAGTTTCTATTATAGTGGTGATAGTAGCGATATTAAGCCATTTATATTAAGAAAGTTTGAAAGGGGAGAAATAGAATATATTTATCAAGACGTTACATTTAAGGAATATGAAAATCAACCTCATATGTCAGTATATAAGTTGATGGAAAAAATTCCTGCTGAAAAGAGAGATAAAGTATTCTGTATGCATTTAGATCCTGATTTTGATATTCAGATTGCAATGAATCTTGGATTCTCTATACCTCCCCGTACTACAGAAGGAGGCGTTATAAGATGTCAAAGTATATCAGGACAGATTTTAGAAACCATCCTATACTATTCGTAGATAGGAGATTGTCTAAAGAGGAGAAAAAACCAGGTTTATACTATTATGCTATAAGACACGATGATGAACAGTGGCTTCCTGCAACAATAGAAGAAGCTGTTCTCGTCAATCACTATGGGACAATCATCAGTAAAGAAAAGCTAGATTTAGATGTTCCTGAGTGGAGAGGTGGATATTATATCAACCTCAGTGAAGAAGAATCAGATGAATTTCTATATGTCAACAAGTTGGTGACATTGGATGAATATTTGGAGGAAGTTGGCTACGGTGTTAAGTGCAGAGTGTTTCTAGGTATACCATCAATACGAATTCATGGGAAAGAATATAAGGTAAGTATTTTTGATAGAAAAGGTTATTTCAACAAAGGTACTGCCTATATTTTTAATGATTGGGTTTTACCATATAAAGGGACTTTACAAGAAACTGTAGGGAAATACTTGGAGCCAGGGGTTTATAAACATCATGAACATATCTTCCTTCTCTTTCCAATTTATGATGAGGAACATGTTTATAATATTGGGAATCTGGAGGAATGATTATTATGGCAAGGTGGATGAAGGGGGTACTCCTTCACACTGACGTAGGTGTGAAGTTGTTGTGCTTAAAGGGAAATGGTAGACCTTGGACTAAAGAAGAGTGTTTCAGATATTGCAATTTAAGACAAGACGAGTTTGACAATAAAGTGAGGTCTAACAGATTAGTATTAAAGGCATCATTGATAGATGCGACAAATAAAAAAGGTCGGGACTGGTATAAAGATGAGAATAACTTTAAAGAAGTATCAGTATCTATCGACTATAACAGAATGCGGTAACGAGTGTTTTTTAATTCCTATTACAACAAGATTGTAATAGGAATATTTTTTATATTTTTTTAGGAGGTATTTTATAATGAATAAAAAAGAAGGAATAACAAAGATATTTAATGATTATGTAGAAAAAGGAGGTTGTGTGATGGATTTAATACCAAAGATTGAAGCTTTATACAACGATGATGACATAACATTCAAGATTACTAATATAATAAAAGAAAAAACTATGTTCGGTTCAACAACTATAGAAGCCGAGTGTGTTCAGGATGGGGTAACTGTTATAGTTACAATGCCGTATGATGTGGCTAATGATAATAAAAAGATAAAAGAGGTTTTGAAGCAGGCATATATGGCAAAACCTAAGCTCACTGAACAAGAAACTCTTAATGTAGGAGATATACTCTAATACTATCAATCCGAGGATTGGGGTGAAAAGATGAAGATAAAATATTTGTTATTAAAGAATTTTGCTAGTATTTATACAGCAATGAAGAAAAAGGTAGTAGAAATAGACTTTAAAAAGTCTAAGAACAGAGTAATCCTATTAGTAGGAGATAATGGTACTGGTAAAACATCTTTATTGAGTGCTCTTCACCCATTTGCTTATCCAGGGAATATGGATGTGCGAGATACTGGAGAATTGATTTTAGATGAGGTTGATGGGTATAAAGAGGTACATCTTGAAGATGACGGTACACTATATGTAATAAAACATCATTACTTATATACTAAGAATGGTAGAAATGTTAAAAGTTATATATCAAAAGATGGCACAGAAATGAATCCTAATGGAAATGTGACATCATTTAAAGAAATAATTTTATCAGAACTATCTCTGGAAATTGATTTCCTCAAGTTAATTAGGCTTGGTTCTAATGTTACTAACTTTATAGATATGAAAGCATCTGAGCGTAAGAGTTTTACTTCAGAATTATTATCTGAGGTTGATGTGTATAGTAAGCTATATAAGAAGATTAATGAGGACAGTAGAGTTTTAAAGACTATGATGAAATCAGTAACTGATAAGCTAGAGAAGTTAAAAATCCTTGATGAAAAGGATGTCATAATAGTAATAGAATTATTAGAAGATAAGTTGACTTCGTTGAAAGAAGAGAAAGATTCGTACAATAGTCAAATTTGGTCTATAAATGGTTCTATTGGTACATTAATACCTGAAGGGGTTGAATCTTTCCTATATTCAATCAGGACAGATGAAGAATCATACAATGACATGGTTAGGGAGATAAAGACAAAGCAGAATAAGATAGATAAGATACCAATGATTATAATGGGAAGTATTGAGGAATCTATATCCTCCGTAATGACTGAAATAACTAATAATGAAAATAAGATAGCTATGAACACAAATATGATAAACTTCTACTTCACACAGTTGAATAATCTATATACTCAGAAGGAAGAGAGAGAAAATAATCTGAAGTATATAACTTCAGATTTAGAGTATACTAAGTTAAACGACCTATATCTCGGTTTACATCGTGAGAAAGAGAAGTTGGATAAGCACTATAAAAATTATGAGCCTAAGTGTAGCAAAGATGATATGTTGTCGGCACTTAGACTTATGCAGGAAATAGAGCAGTTTGTGTCAAACATTCATACATTTAATCATAATGCTGTAACTAATGTTGTTAATCATATGCTGAATGATGAGGATGTAAATGATAATGTTCGACGTGAGATATCTAGTATTGATGATAAGATTCAGAAGAATAACTTCGAACTAATGAAGTTAAATAACATAGTTGGCAAGAAAGACGGAGTATATGTACTATTCAAACCAACAGACTGTAAGTCCAGTAATTGCCCATATGTTAAGTTCTATGATGACCATGTTGATGCTAAGAAAGATTCTCCTGTTGAGAAACTTACTGCTGAAATAAAGAAACTTGAGAATAAACGAGAATTCTTTGAGTCTATGTATGATATTAATAAAAATATAGACTATATACTTCTCTTAATAAAATCAAATAATAAATTAATTGAGAAGTTACCTGAAGATTTCTTCAGTATAAAAAGAATTCTTAATTCAATTAAAGATTGTATACCCTTCTTTGATGAAGATAATATCACTAATTATATAGCGGTGCTTGAGGAGTATGAGCATTATTTATCTATCAAGGAAAAGATAAAGGACATTAAGAAGGAATTATCTTTCATTGAGAAGAATGCCACATCTCTTGCTACAATGCAGAAAGAGCTAGATGTGTTAGATAATGATATTTATAAACTTAATAATGACATTAACTCATTAAAGAAGGTCAACGAAATGTTAAGTGTGAGAAACGATAAATTATCAGACTTGAGAGAAGTTTATGAAGATTATAAAGATGGTCTTGATGAAATAAAGGACTTGAGTGATAAGGCTTCTAAGCTATTTGACAGTTTGGTAGAGCGTAGAAAGATACAGAAAAAGATAGATGAGTATATTGTCATCAAAAAGGATTATGAACGTAAAATCTCAGTATTGGACGTTCAAATAAAGCAAGTTGACGAAGAGATAACAAACAATAAATTCAAATTAAGAGAGTTTGAGGCTCTTAAAGAAGAAAAAGCTATCATCGAAGAACAATTCGATGATATAGACACTATAAAAGAAGCATTGTCATCTAATAAGGGAATGCCACTACTATTCATTCAGCTATACTTAAGGAAAACTAAAGCTATTGTTAATGAGTTATTGAGTGAGTTATTCGGTGGTGAACTGGAAATAGATGATTTTGACATAAATGATAGAGAATTTAAAATACCTTATATCAAGAATGGTATTAGAGTTTCAGATATCATATCTTGTTCACAAGGTGAGAGAAGCTTTATATCTTTGGCAATATCATTTGCTCTAGTAAAGCAATCAATAGAGCGATATAATATCATGCTCTTAGATGAGATTGACTCAACTCTCGATATGACTAATAGACCAATATTCATAAAGATATTGGAAGAACAGTTAAAAGCAATAGGCTCTGAACAGGTATTCTTGATAACACATAACAACATGTTTGATAATTACCCTGTTGACTTAATTATGACATCAGACATTGAAATAGATAATTACAAGAATACTAATGTTATCTTCAGGGCAGCATAAAGATAGTTAAGTATTTCTTAACTATCTTTTTGAATATATATTATTATGCTGTAGATTAATTACAATATTTATTTAAGTTTGGGAGGGTTCAAAATGTTAAAAGAAAAAATGACAATGGAAGATTTAATGGCTAGGCTAAAGAAGATGGGACTTTATGCGTATAGTCACAGGGGAGAACAAAATGTTGTAACAATTGTCTATGGATACACTAATCCTGACTATGAAATAGGACAGGATACACACAATGTTTGCGGTGAAACACCATTTGAAATCTTTGAAAAGATTACAGCATGGATTAATGACAAGAAGTTCTGGTTAGAACAAGATAAATATCTAGTTCTAGATTATGCAGAAAACCCATATAATATTGACCTTAGTTACGAGCTTTTGAAAATGGGTTTCAAGTGTGCTGACATTGAATTAGAAGAAACTAACTTTGTAGCAGTTGATTGTAGATTCTGCTATATAAATGAAAATAAAATATTCTGCTATGACGGAATCCTGAGATTTGATAATGTTGGTAATAAGTTCTCAACTATGGAGTACATTAAAGTATGGGTTGAGAAATTCAGCATATTCTTCCCAGGGAAGGAATTTGTACCTTGTAAAAACAAAGACATATAAAAATAGAGCTAGGAGAAATCCTAGCTCTATTTTTTTACGTAAAATCAAGACCAATAATTATATATTATAATAGTGAGGTGATAGAATATGATAGGATTAAGAATACCAAAAACGGATCAACATATAAGACATGATAATTTTGATGATGTCAAGGCTTATGTTGAAAAGGAATACCCAAATGTTAAATTTGATGAGCTGGACGATAATGTTAAAACAGGAATGCAAATGGAATATTATCTAACCAGTAAAATCAAGATACCTGATGGAGATGCTAGTAAGTATGTAATACCTTACTCCACAGGTATAGAAGAGGATAAAAAATAAGGACATGGTTACCCATGCCTTATTTTTTTGTTTTAATCATCGTCATCTTCATCAGGAGATACTACTTCAATTACTTTGTAACTTCTTCCTCTTTCATCAGTAGCGTATCTTCCATCATCACTAAATTTAACTCTACCTATATCTTTCTTTCTTGGTAGAGGGTAGTCAAATACCTGTTGATTATTTTTATCTAATGCAACAAATTCCCAGTCTCCTGTGTCTATCCATTTCTTAACGACAACTCTAACACCTCTATTTTCATATTCGATGTATTTACTTCCCTCTTCGCTTCTAAATGGATTTTCTACACTACTGAGTCTTTCTTCTATCAGACGGGAATATCTGTCCATTTCGATGTCAGACATACCATCATCCTTACTCTTTTCAATTTGTTCAACCAATGAATCAACTTCATCATCATCGTCATCATTATTTCTAGAACCAAACTCTTTAACAAAGTTGTTTCTTCCATACTTAAGAACATTCTTAAGATATGTAGTTGCAATCATTTCTGATGTAGCTCCACCTTGAGCGTTAGCTGCATTTGTCTTACCATCAGCCTTGATTTTAAGGTCTGCAATAGTTTTCTTAATAGATGATATTTCCTTGATAATACTAAGCTTGTTTTGCTTAGATGAAAGTATGGACATAATAAGGTCATTAACATACTTACTAACGCCCCTTGTCTTACTAGCCTCTAACCCCTCGTATTTCTTATCAAGTCTTTTACCAAACTTATTAACTTCATCAAGAAGATTGTATAAAAGAGTTAATTCTTCAGCAAACTCTTTCTTATAAGGATTTTCTTCCTTCTTAAGTTTGTCATAACTCTTTTTCTGTTCATCTATGATCCCGTCATCTATACCATCTTCACTGTCTTCTCTAAATATCTCATCTATATCAATGAGATTAGCCGCACTGGTAGCATCATAATCGTCATCATTGGAACCGTCTTCATTGGTGGATACGTTTCCAATTTCACCTGCCGACATGAACTCCAGGTCACTGAATTCCTTATTCTTCTTCTTTTTTTTCTTGTCCTTTTTCTTCTTAGATAAAGAAGATAAAGTAAATACTTCCTCTTTCTCCTCAGGCTCTTTTACCTTAGGAGGTGAAGGTATTGTACTTCTCAGAGTCTTAATCTCCGAGATAAGGCTATCTTTCTTAATAGGCATATTAATATTAATAGTGTACTGGTCGCTCATAATAAACACCTCCTTATTTATTATAGTGTTTTTCTTATACTAAATTACATAGCTAAATAAATTTATATATTATATAAGTGATAATAAATACCATACCAATGGTTTTTAATTTTATTCTCAACAAAAATATAATATGAGGGGAGTGATAATTAATGGAGTTTCTGAAGAATATAGATAAAGACAATATTATGCTAATAAACGTAATATATCACAATGGAAAAAAAGAAACCAGTTATAACGACTATCTCGATATAGTATATAAAGAGTTAGATACAGGTAATAAGAAAGTTGTTACAATCGAAAATCCTGAAATGGATATATATTTTGCAAAAGAAAATTGCCGAAACTATGACTACAATAAGTCATTTATTGAGATGAAAGATGCTGAAACACATAGATGTAAGTTTAAAGAAATGCCATTCTATATCGCCAAACAAGCAGGTGATGAGTACATTAGGTATGTAAAGAACTGCATCGAGACAAAAAATAGGGCTGGGATCAATAACATACATAAGTATAAGTATGTATTTGGTTCAGACTATGATATTGAAAATTGGTACAGGATACAATGGTATCTTAATTATACCAACGATAAACCAAAACCGATAACTAAGCAGTTCCTAGATATAGAGGTTGACGGTATTGATGTTGAGGGGGTTCCTGTTGATGGTGTCTGCCCGATTAATGCAGTAACCATAGTGGATGAACAATCACTATCATGTCATACGTTCTTATTAAGGAATGATAAAAATCCTCAGATACAGGAGTTTGAGGATACAATTGATGATTTTATCAATGACCTCCATGAAGCATTTGATGATGTTTATGGTAAGTTAGATTATAGGATTTACATGTATGATGAGGATAGAGAAATAGACCTTATAAGGGATATATTTAAACTCATTAATACAATGAAACGAGATTTCCTTATGATATGGAACATGGGGTATGATATTCCGTACATCACAGGTAGGATAATTGAGCTTGGATATGACCCAGTTGAAATCATGTGTCATAAGGATTTTAAGATAAAGGAGTTATTCTATAAGAAGGATAACTTAAACTTCAAGGTAGAGAATAAGTCAGACTACTTTAAGATATCTTCATATACCTATTTTGCAGACCAAATGTTATTATATGCAGGCTTAAGAAAAGGGCAAAGTGAGTTAAGGTCTCATGCTCTTAACTATATAGCACAGGTAGAAATAGGTGATGAAAAGCTAGACTATCATGAAGAAGCTGATATCAAAACATTACCTTATGTAAACTATAAGAAGTTTGTAATGTATAATATAAAAGACGTTCTGCTACAATTAGGTATTGAGATAAAAACTCATGATATCGACAATATATACTTAAGAGCGTATTCTAATGCAACTTCTTATTATAAGATATTTAAACAGACTGTCTTCTTAAAGAATCGTGCTTATTTAGAGTTTTATCAGCAGGGATTAGTTATTGGCAATAATGTCAATATTGATTATGGTATTTCTAGGTACGATTCTAAAGATGATGACGATGAAGATGAAAAGTTTGACGGAGCTTTAGTTGCTGACCCAATGTTAAACTGTCACACTGGTATCGAATTATTACAGCATAAGAGTATGTTTATATTCGATAATGTAGTAGACATGGACTTCAGCAGTATGTATCCTCATATAATTATAACATTCAATGTTGCACCTAACTGCATGATAGGTAAGTTAGTCCTCAACAAAGAAATAAAGGATATGTACAATAAGAAAGATATTGACAATGATAAGTATGATGCAGGTAAAGATTTTGTTGATAACATGCTAATTAAGAATGTTGCTAACATGGGAACTAAGTGGTTCAAATTACCTGATGTTGTCGAGCTAGATAGCTTGGTGCGAAATAAGTTTAAAATTCAAGACACAACTAAGATAGTTATGTCTAAAGAACAATTTAGCAAGTATTTCTTAGAAGGATTAAAAATTGTTGTTTAAAGGAGAGGATAAAAAATGGAAGAAATATTATTTGACCTTACATCAAAGGATGTAAAGAAATTAAATGAATTCAATCAGGTTGTTAAAAAGTATTTTAATAACTATTATTTATTTGAAGATGGAGTTGTTATAGGGGAAAGTATCCTAGATAAGGGCTCGCACTGTTGTATCTCAACTATCATACCGATGGATAATATTCCTGAAGATTCAATTCCTTATTTTAACTCATCAGCCATATTTCAGTTGATTAAAGATAGGAAAAAGGAAATAAAAGCTGTAGTCATTAGCTATGGTAGAACATGCTTAAGACTTGCTGACGGTTTGGACTATACAATTGGTGGAATTATTAAAAAAGATGAGATTAAAAAAGAAATTAAAGATAGTTATGATTTAGCAAAAAGGATCATAGAAAAAACTGATAAAGAATCTGAGAAAATTGAGGATTCCACTATCGACCAGTTAGTGGACAATGAAATTGTCACTTATGACAACGATGTTCATAAAGTAAGAATGACTAAAGAATTAATTCCTGCATTAAAGAAGGGATTGAATGTTAATATTGCTTTTAATGACATAGAAGGTGATGAGACTAAATTTGAAACAATATTAATGACTGATAGGGAAGACATAAAAACTTATCATAAGTATACTTGCATTAGATTCTAGTGGCGATTTATCGCCACTTTATTTTTTTATAGGAGGTAAAAAGATAGATGTTTTTTAAGAAGTTAATGTCAATTAGTAAATTTAAATCCACTATAAAAGAAATAGAATCTGATAGATTCTTCTATTTTAAAGAAGAAATTATGAAGGAATTGATTCATAATAAGAAACTTGGCATTGTAAGTTTTAAAATTTACTTACCTAAGTTTATTCACGACAATCCAACCCTATATAAGGAATTTGAAGCATTCCTTAATAAGTTAGGTTATCAATTGGTTAAATATAATATCGGGGAATATATCGAAGAAGACCCTCGGTTAAGAAAATAATTTTAACATAATTATAAAAAAGAGGAGGGGATCGAGTATGGGAGAAAAATATCCTGAATGTCCGTATGCATTACAGTGTTGCTGTCATGTTGAAGGTTCTAATACTAAGCCCTGCGTGAGAAAAGAACAAGACAAAGCGGCTGGTAAGCCGAATTCATTCGAACCTAAGTTCTGCACATATTCAATGAATCCCCCATAAGGTTTTTAACCTTATGGGTTATTTCATTTTTAAACAATATATTGTGAACACAATAATAAGTCGGGGGATTAATATAGATTTTTAGAATTTTCCACAAATAAACCTCCTTAAAGCGTTTTGTTAATTAGTGTTTTAAAAGGCCCTTAAAATTGGTGAAAAACTATCAATTCCTCCGACTTATTATTAACATAAAAAATAACCTATGTGTACATGAGTGTGCATATAGGTTATTTTTTTATCCTTTATTTTGTAGTTATTAAAATTATCGGGAACAAAAATATAAATAAATTAAGGTTAAAGAAGGTGATAGATAATGGCAAAGAAAGATGAAAAAAAGAATGGTGTATCTATCAAGAAAGTAGAAAAACCTTTGATTAAATTAAACTCCTTGTTTAACGATATCATTGACAATATTTCATACAATACATCTAAATCAGACAATCGAAGAGAAAAAGAGCTGAAGAAGTTATCGGATGAAATAGATGATATAGTATTCCAGGAGATTAAATCACTTACTACTTTCACAGGGGATGATATATCAACTTTCTTAGTTAAACTATTTAATGATTATGACAATCAACAGCAAACGGCGGTTAAGGGTATAGAAGATATATTTGCATCGGAAACAAACGGCATATTCCAATTCTTTCAGGAGAGATATAAGAATCTTAATCTTCTCTATGATGATTTGAATATGATTTGTAGCCAATTATATGAGTTGCAAGAAGCTATTGCCGCTACAAGAGATGCTATCGTCACTTCTGACGATTTATCTCAAACGGTTTCAAGAACTCTTAAGTTCAAGAACTCAAATGAGAAAGAAAAAGCCCATATTGCTCTTATCGAGAATATGGAGAAG